>Ga0214542_1011700_pt1 | contig 11835 bp, 6 predicted proteins | sample CNSS1metaG_FD_160096 | JGI IMG/M metagenome (GOLD analysis project Ga0214542, IMG submission 160096) | Root nodule microbial communities from cowpea collected in UCLA plant growth center, Los Angeles, California, USA - CNSS1 | ecosystem: Host-associated > Plants > Roots > Nodule | place: USA...
ACATTATTGAATTGTCTACTTATTGTTTCTTTTGATCTATAGTAACTAAATTGTATCACCCTGTACTTAAGATTGTGAGCTAGGATATGTAAAAACATCGCCACTGCCTCAGTTATTGGAATATTTTCCGTTCTAACCAATCCACCTCTCTCTTGTAAAATTTTACAAAGTTTGAGAAACGCACTTTTACTAACTCTTAGTTGTTCAATACAATATTTTTCTGTCCCTCTATAAAGACGATTAAGGAAATTACATCGTTCCAATTCCCAATTACGAGCAGGTTCCTTATCTAAGTAATTATTGTGATACCATACTTCTACATTCATAAACATATAAACGACATAAGCAGCAGCAATCATAATGATTTTCTTAAATTCCTCTCTTTTATGTTTCCTTGAAATAATTGCACCATCATTTATACTAGTATCCATTTCTTAACAATATGTTGGCATTGAAAGAGTAAAAGGAAACAACAATTAGTTAAGTATGTACTCGTGGAACCCGACTCATGAGATTAACCACGTGACAACAGCAAAATTCAGTCAATCATAATCTAGAAGCTGGGTTGAATGAATGTAGATGGGGACATTTTAAGAAATACTAATTAAACAACAAAATCCATATTGAATATAGTATCTAAAAGTTGTGTGTGGTATGTGAATTTTGTATCTATCTATTATCATCAGTTTATGATTACATATAGTATTATGTGTACAACTAAAATTAAACTAGCTTTTGGCTTTTATTTTAGTTTTTTTTTAGAAAAGATTCACTTGGTTGAGAATTCAGCCTAATTGTGAATTTTTCATATGGGTTTACAGATGATGCCCTTATTTCTACTGGTCTTTCTAAGCTTGGATACACATATGTCAACATAGGTACATGGAAACACCTATTTTTTTCAAGTTTCTTCTAGCTGCTTGTTACCGCACTGGTGACCAACTCACTAGCAGGAGAAACTACACCTACACTCAAGCTGTCAGATCCTATCTAGGTATGCATGTTGCCAAACTCAACTATGTTACTTTTCCAAACTCTTCTCATAATTTCTACAAAAACTATAACTTCTAACTAGCTTGTAATTGGATTCAAAGAGTTGTTATTGAAGAAAATCGTTCTTGGGTTTTCCAGGTGGAATGAATGTCAAGTTTTGTGCGTTTGTTCAGTATGCCTATAACATCCCTAAGGAATATTACTGATTTTTAATAAATAAAATAAAAAATAAAAAATAAAAATAAATACCTCATTTAATATGATACTGTTTCCCAAAAACACGGGAAATTTAAAACAAAAATAGTAACCATAACATAGTTCGAATGTACACTATTGTTATATACAAAGGTTACTAAAGTTCAGCCTAAATAAAGTTACATCAAAATCTAAAAATAAAATTTGCTTTAAAAAGCCCAAGTAGCCCCTACTCTCCGTCTCTAGGCATCTCTTGGCTCACCTGTCAAATCATCTGCTCCCAGATAACAAATTATCCGATCATCGCCACACACACACAGATAGGGTGAGCTATGCATAATATATAAACATATACATGAAATAAATATGCCATCCACCCCAAAATAGCATAACTTAACATTTCATGATTTTCAAATTACCCAACCATGACCTCATAGTCCTTCATCAGTTAGATACATGAACTAGGTCTTGGGACTTCATTGTGCTCCCACGAAACTAACTCATCCGTGGTCCAACCCTATGAGCCTATCCCGCTCATAGTCCTACCCTACAGACTCCTCGTCTGTAGTAAATCATCCAAGCCTCCTCAACTTGGACCTTGGCACGCACGCAATCACCATACTATGGACCCCTCGCCCAATAGTAGCCGACGGGAACATATCAGTTCCTTGCCCATCGTGTACCTGACACTTGTAATCACCATACCAAGGACTCCTCGCCCATTAGTAGCCGACGAGAACTCAACCAGTTCCATGCCCATCATGTGTCCAACCATCAAGCACATCCCAGACCCCTATTGGACTTAGTCCTTCAAGCCCAAACACCACACCACATGCATATACTTCCTATACTTAGGAAAAAGTAGCTAAATCAGTGGAAATTCGCAAGCACACACAAACATGGAAATTCGCATAAACTCGCTTAAGCTAGGGACTCTCGCCCAAGCTAAGCCCTCAGCCTCGCTTAGGCTACTTCACCTCGCCTGAGCGAGCTTAAAACAATGGTCGCATCACGTTATCTTGCTAAGGCGAGATCATCTCTCGCTCAAACACCCAATTCAATCTCTCTTGAGCGACAGTGCAAGCAACACATCCAACTTGATCACGACATCTCACTTAGGCGAGATCGTCTCGCCTGAGCGAGACCATGGTTCGCTCAAACCCACAAAACTCCTCGCCTGGACGAGGTTTCGTGCTCAAAACAATCTAGGTTTCCTCGCGACCTCGCTTAGGCGAGTGTCTCTCGCCTGAGTGAGAGACTAAGTCGCTCAACCCCATCCAAGGTCGCCTAGGTGAGTAACGCGAATCAAAACCAAAAACGAGACTCTACAACTCTCGCTTAGGCGAGATGGTGTCTCTTGGGCGAGACTTGCAGGGTTTCAAGTCTGATCACGTGCACAGTTCACTCTAACAATGCACAAACATACCAAAACATAGTACAAGTATTACAAAACAATGTATACCATTCCCATTCACTCTAATCCAACACTAAACCCATATAACATGCTTTGTACCCATTGGAGATACCAAAACTCGAAACTTACCCAAAAGAACCACGCAATACCCCAAAACCCCCATCCAACACTTGTTAAACATAAAGGACTTGACAACAGCACCAAGTGTACCAAATTCTCAATCACAAAACGCATATAATACCAATTCATACCACAAAGAATCCAATTGAGAACAGAAACTCGGGAACACATGCAAAATTCATATACACTTAATTTCAGCACCCTTGACCTGGATTCTTGATTGAATTTGCGAATAGAATAGGGATTCCTTGGTTCACCAAATTCTTTGTTTCCACCTCTCTCCCAATTTTTGCACTCTCAATTTAGCCTCTCACTCTTCCAATTTTCGCTCTCCGCTCAACCAAAACGAAAATAATTGCAAAAATCCCCCTTTCCACCTCAATTTTGCCTTTTATATGTGACTTGTTATTGAGTTAAAGGGCTGAAACGAATTTAGGCTTTTTGGTATGGTTAAGTCTCATTTAATTATCATTATAGGATGATTTCTAGTCCCTCTAAGCTTCCCCTTCTAGGTTTTCTTTTGCCCTCTCATATTCCCTCCAAAACTACACTAAAAAAATAAAGTTCCAATTTCATTCCCAACCAAGTTTGAACCCATGACCACTTAGTCACAATTCAAGTGCATAACCAATTCAACCTAGTCATGTTTGTGATACACTCCAATCATGATAAGCTTACAATACCAATTCCATACTCATACATATTATTAAAAATAAATAATAAAACAACAACACCTAATTGGCATACATAGGACTCGAACCCAAGTCCTTTCACACAAATCAAGTACTCTTGACATCTTGAGCTAGTACTTTTCCACATCACAGCAAACAATAATTAATGCCTTAAAGGCGCTTTCTACCCGCATTTATTAATTAATTAATTATTTAATTAATTAATTTTCTCGGGTCTTACAATGCCAACCTTTTTGGAGTGGCAATCGGCTACACAATAGCAACTTCCATAAGCATGTTGTGAGTTTTCAAAGATGCAAGTTGTTGTTGTGTGGATCAAAGTGTAACAACAAATGAACTAATTTATGTTTTGGGTTGATCATGAAATAGGGTAGTTAAAAGGTCTAATTGCTATCATAATAGCGGAGGAAAACATCCATGCAAAATGAACATCAATGTTTACATGATTTCATTTAGAATTGCAGAAATTATTTTATCCCAAATTGCAAATTTCAACGAGTTATGGTGGCTCTCTATTGTGGCTGCTGTCATGTCCTTCACATACTCAATAATTGGACTTGGTCTCTGAATTGCTAAAGTCATAGGTATGATTTTATTCAAAGCTCGTCCAATCTTCTTTTCACTGTTTGAATATATTGTGTAGTTGATGTTGCTTGCTTAAGTTTAACACTAGAAAAAAGTAGCTAACCTATTCAACTGAGATATGTGAAAAAAGAAAACTAACATTTTGACTTGAACATTTCTTCGAATATGTAGTGGGAAATGGGAAAAAATGATAAACACAAAATGTTAAACTAACATTGAAACCTAAATCCCAAATGCAACAACCAAAAAAGGAAGAACAATGAAAATAAAACAAAATGTAGAGAAAAAAAGGGAAAGAACAAGTTGTGATGGTGTAAAGGAAATAAAAATGTGGTGGAAGAGGAAAAATGTTGTGTACCTGCAGAGGAGTAAAATGGGTTGAGCCAGTGAGAGAGGAACATTGAGGGGGTAGAGCCAGTGAGAGAGGAGCAGAGAGAGCACCACTGAGCCAGAGAGAGCACCAGAATATTCGTGTGAGCAAAGAGAGTCCTGTGAGGTGAAGAATTTTAAATTCTAACTATTTTGAGGGCATTTCAATTACTACTGTTTTAGTTAATTAAAATTCTTTAAAAAAATACTTGCATTTCAAATACCTTTTAATTTCTCTGTCCAAACAACACATTTTATCACAAAGAAATTTAAATTCTTTAAAAAAATGAATTGACTCATTAAATTACCTTATCCAAACACTATCTCAATGAATTCTCCAAATCATTTATCTGCCTCCTTTGTGTCATGATGATGACATCCCTTTCGTCAACATCTTCTTCATACCACCATTTGAAGAAGTTACAACACACAGTATTGGAACCACTACTTTATCAATGAACAAACCAAAAATTAACACACCAATGTTTTATTAACAAAAAAAAACATATTGTACAATTAATCTCATCTTGTAATTGAGACAACCCCAAAATTTGCTACCAATATTCTATGGAGTTCTTGCCATCCTCAAAGCTGCCATCTCTCTGTAGTTACAAATTGGGGTTAATCCATTTTTTCGTTGAACCACCAACATTGCAGGAAGCGCTACAACATTGTTGCCTCCAACGATTACAACCAGAGGTAAAGGAAGAAGATTGAGACTATGACATACCTAGATAATGAAGGCACCAACACGAATTGGGAATGGATGAAGGAATATTGTAAAAATTTCTTCTGCCCACCAATTCATTTTCAAAATCCTAGCTCACCTATTTATTCTCAACTTTGTAATTATTCCAGCTCACTATACACGTAATGCACCACAATTAAACGTAATACAAACAGTGCCACATGTACAATACTTCGTTACTAATTTAAACGACGTCACACAAAAAGGACTAAATTACACACAAATTGTGAAAATGAGGACCATTTTAAACATTCGGTAAAAATTAGGACCATCCGCAACAAACACTACGAAAATAAGGATGAAAAAGGTATTTAAGCCTTTTTTTAAATAACCACTTCTTTAAGTATTTGTTGAAAAACTTGTTGACATAATTAGAACTTGAGAATACTCACTTGGTGTAGTACCAAAATCTTTTTCACATCAAAAACTAATAATGAACCAGAGCAGGAAGGTGAATCAAAGGAGTGAGCTTCTATTGTTGAAAACAACACTAGCATAATCAATTGCATGACTTTCTTGACAATTTTGCTAGAAGCATGTCCAAGCCATGAGTGCCATAATTGAAAAGGAGATAACAAAGAATCAAGAGTTGTATTATTCGCAGTAAACACACAAGGTTGTAGAAATTCTGGAAAAAACATAGAGACTATCGTTGAGGATTTCTTTAAGAATCATCACCCTTGTGTCCTTATGTTTAACATAGCAAGAATCATGACTTTTATCTTTAGCAAATTAGAAACAATGGTGAGATTCTTGTTGGTACGTGGCATGCAAAACTTTTATTCAAACAAAATTGTGTGAACATGTGTGGAACGGAATATATAGCAGTACCAATATGATGAATTTTCATAACTGATCAATCGTTACCTGGTTTGACAGAATCATTGGAAACATAGGCCTTTTCGTGGGGAAATTATTGGCATCATTTGTGATGTGATGAGAGGCACCATTGTTAGAATACATAGAGGATTATGAATTGTTGAAGGTATTTCAAGCCAGGCAAGAACTGAAAGTGAGTGGCAATGATATTGGACAATAGAAAAGTTTTTAGAATGCACTATGGAAAATGCAAAAATCAAAGTCGTAAGCACTACAATATTTTGAATACATATTGTATTCCATGTAATATATATATATATATATATTATATATATATATATATATATATATATATATATATATATATATATATATATTTGTACATGTACCAATAGATAATTTACTCCAAATATTTAACTGTTATATATTTATTTGTGTTGTCAACAATTTTAGAAATTTTATATCAATTGATGAAGTAATGAAAAAGAGAAAGCTAATCCTAAATGTAATAATTTATAAGATCTTATATACATAATTTCATTAAAATAGAATCATACTAAAATTCTGAGAATACAAAGTGATCTTCTTATTCAAGTGACTATATAGCAAGCCTTGGACAACATTGATCAGAATAAATACATGTAACTCAATTTTTGAGTTTCGACTCAAATTTTGTTTGTATCATTTAAAGCTTTGAATCATAAGTTCATCCATTTTTAATTCATGATATTTGATATTCATGTTTCATTGTTGTGTTTTACATTATACTATAGGATTTAGATTGTATTTCTAATTGAAAAAGCTCACGATTGGACTTAGGTAGTTAAGGTAGGTAAATTCGATAAATTTATTATTTAGGTTAGTTGAATTTATGATTTAATGCTTTACTTTTCTTTTATTGAAATCAACATTTTTTATTTCAATTTCTAACAAAGTAGATTGCCAGCTCAGATTACCACTCCACCCATTATTATGCATTTTCACAATTTTGCGAAAATGATATTGTAACAACCAAAATCTTACAACTTCTCTCACTACCTGACGTGACAACGTTTTCTTTCTTTTTTTTTACACAATTTCCATGTTGGCCATGTCTTTGAGTGGGTGAAGAGCAAAGAGAGAAAACGCGAGAAAGAACTGCTTGCTTGATTCGTGACAAAAGTGGAGAGGAAGCGAGAGAGAGAAGAGTGGAGATGGTGAGAGAAATGGAGAGCAGTGTCTTGTTCCTCCATCCCCTAAGTTTTTTCTAGTTCCCAACTGTTTCTTTTCGAAGTGGTAATTGATTTCCCCGTTGGTGCACAAAAAATATTGGGTTTACCCACTGCAAGAAAGTGCTAGTATTTCGTGTTGTTTGTGCATATTTGGTTGAAATGAGACATTTTTGTTTCCCCTTTTGGAGAATATTTGATAAATTTTCGATTTTTTTGGTACAATGTTGTGGAACAGCAGAAAAGGAAGGTCTGGTGTTGAAAATAATCATTTTGAATTAGAATCTGAAGGATTGGTCTTTTTCGTGCTCTTATGGCACTACATTGCTGAAGAGGTAAGCAAAGCCATTGTTGAACCCAACCCATTGCAGGATAGTGGGCTAAGGTAAACAGACTTAATGTAATATAAATTATTTTTTGTTATTGGAAGTTATTTATTGGGATATTGGTTTGCAAGGTTGATTGGTTATAGGAAGTAAGATTGGTTTGCAACGCATTAGTTTGAATGTTTGTAAGGTGCAAATGAAAATATTTGCTAACCTGTTAGTATCTAAGTGTTAAGCCAGGGTATTATTTTTGCACACACAATGTCCTGTTTGCACTAATGAGTTGGGGTTGTATATGTATAGTGTTCGCTTATCAAAGGTTGTAATCACTTTATTACTTCATCATATATCACTTTCATTGGTTTGAGTTTAGGTAGGTTGTTAATAAAAATAATTGGTAACCTATTAGTTGTTAAGTACTAAGCTAAGGTATTTTTTGGCAATATGATGTCCAATTATTTGAGTTGGGGATGGGTGATATGGATTGTGAATTGTTAATGAGTTGGCATTGTATATGTATAGTGTTCGCACATCAAAGTTCTTAATAACTTTATTACTTTCATTGGTTTGAATTTATGTAAGGTGTGAATAAAAATATTTGCTAACCTATTATTTTTTAAGTGCTAAGCCAGGGTTTTATTTTTGCACATATGATGTCTTGTCTGCTTGCAGTTGGGATGGGTTATATGGATTGTGAATATTTAATGAGTGGAGATTGTATATGTATAGTATTTGCACATCACAGTTCTTAATTAGTTTATCACTGCACCATGTATTACTTTCATTGGTTTCAATTTATGTAAGGTGGGCAAAAAATGATTTGCTAACCTCTTAGTTTTTAAGTGCTAAGCCATGGTATTATTTTCCACATATGACAGGACGTGACATCAGTTGTTTACATAAGCGATACTGTAATGACTAATTATAGTGACAACAGTCAATGCGGTGGTGAGAAGGAGCATGAGTTGAAGGTGTGATATTAAATTTATTTTATTACTAATTTATAGAATGACATTTTATAAGTTTTGTTCATCAATATGTGCATACTTTTAGGCATTGTTGTCGGACGAAGTATATTGCTTCCTTAAATAATAATTTAAGTGCAGAACTAAGGTCCGTGATTGAAGGGACACCATGTGGATGGTTCACCATGTTGAAAGGAAGTCTAAAAATTAGTAGGAAACTTCTTAGTTCATTAATTAGTTTGTCGGTTGAAAGGAATGGTGGGTTTTTTATAAGTAATAAAGTTCTTCGTTTATCTTTATTGGATGTTTGTTTGGGATTGGGTTTAAGGGTTCATGGTGAGAGTATTAACTTAGTTGAAATTTGTGTGCAGAGCGAGTGTAAGAAATTATTGAATAACGAAAGTGTTAATTTCACATGTTATATGATTTTCTAGTAAGATGTAGGGATGAGGTTACCTTGGAGGATTATTGTAGGCTATATATTTAATTGGGAATATCCGAGTTCCTTTGTCCAAGTTGCAAGGGAACATTTTTCCCCATTTTATTTACCATTGTGGATGACCTTAGTAATCTTGGGAAATAAAATTGGGGTGGACTTGTTTCTGAATACTTAGTTGGGAGCATATGCAATGCATCATGTTCTTAATGGATAAAGGAAAGAAGAGATGCTTCCACATTCTTGGTTGTGTTTACTTGTTACAGGTAATTCCTAATGAGTTGGTTTGAATTCAAATTTGTTTTGTTTGAAATAAGAATAAATGTATTAAGTTTTTTTTTGTTGAGTTGTTTTAGTTCTGGACTTTTGAGCACTTTTTGATTTCAAAATGTAATATTGGAAATTCAGGCACAAAGTTCCCCCGAGTATTGCAATGGATGGATATGAAAGTGGCTAAGGACAAAATTACTACTTCTTTGAATAAGGACAAAATATGAAAGTGGATTTTGTGTGAGTAGTTAGTTGTAGTTATTGTTTTTAATTTTTAAAGTCATTTTTTGGGTAATGTTTCAGGTTCTCATGGATGTTAGTGTATCAAACTTTGAGCTTTCTCATCCTTTTGTGAAGGAAGCTTTTGAGAAATATGGTACAAGATTTGAGGAGGATGAAGAAGACGAGTAACACTAAAGTATAGAAATAGATAAATAAGAAGCAAAGATTTTGGAACTGCGGAAGGCAATGACAGAGTTTAAAGCAATAATGAATTATATGTGCAATAACAATTTGAAATAGCAGCTTCCAGCAGAACCATATGAATATGGCAGAGACGAAGACTTTGATGAATAGGGGCAACAAAACAACTTTGAATTTGTTGAAAGTACTCCTCAGCAACTGTTGGCACAAGCAAGCTTGAAGCAAAGAATTGATAAAGCCATGTGCATGAAGATCTTAAGTGTTTGATGAAGATTTATGAAGATCCATTTGAAGATTATGGTTTTAGTGTGTTAAATTTGTATATAACTTGTTAAATGTAATGTGTTAGTGTTATACATTGTTGATAGGCTATATGACATAGGTTAGATGTCTTGTGTGCCTTAGTGTGTCTCTTTTAATTTGTTAAAATGGGTTTTAACAGGTTAAAAGGCTTGTTGTATATAGTTTCTAGTATGAATGCATTCAGTCAATTGAATTATTTTTCAATCGACTGATTTCACTTAAGTCAAGTGAAATCAGCCGACTATACGGAAAATTCAATCGAATATTTTCACTTAAACCAGACTATATAAGTTGTGTTTTCACGAGTAGAGGTGCACATCTGAGTTTTTCTGAACAAAATCGTGTCATTCATCTCTGGGAAGCGTTCTCTCTTTGCAATACACAGCTATAACTCGTGTTTGAAGATATTGGTTGATCTTGGAGGCATTTTGGCTTGTCAGTAGCTTGAAGAACACATGTATGGTGTGCTAGGGACAACCACCATCAGGTTTGGATGTTCTTGTGCCTTTGGATGGTTTGCCTGATGTGATTTAAGGTCTGCAAGTGTGATTCTTGTAGGTTGAGGTTCTAGATTTTTGTGTTAGTCAAAAGTCTTGTGTGCTTTGTGTTCAAAGGTGTAATCTTGGTGTTTGATTTGTAAAACTTTTGAATATAGTTTGAAACTAGACTCATGTTGTCCTGGAAAACTGGATGTAGCTCTGTGATTGAGTGAACCAGTATAAAATCAATTGTGCATTCTTCTTTCCCTCATCTCCCTCTCTTTTAAACTCTTTAAAAACTCAAGAAAACCAAGCAATTTGATCTTTGGTGTGATTTAATGTGTGCTTGTATAATCTGAAGCTTTATACTTGTTATAAATATTGATTGGAACATTCTTGTATGTAAAAGATTGTTGTTTGAGTTGAATTTGCGAATTCTGCATTCTACATAATTCTCCAGTATTTTAGCCGACTGATTTATCTTTTTAATCGACTGTTTAATAGCATCAAGAACAATTTAGTCTACTGTTTTATATTTTAATCGACTAAAATTGTACTGGTCTGTTGCATTTACATCCAAACATTCCAGTCTATTAGATTCAATTGAAAGAGGTTTTAAGCTTTCGAAAAAGTTTTATAAAACCAATTCAACCCCCCTTTCTTGGCTAAACTCACCATTTCAAAACTAACAATTGGTATCAGAGCAAGGTTCTTGAAAGGTATTCAAGTTGATCAAAAATCTTTTTGAAATGGCTGAAAGTAAACTCCCTTTTAGTGAAGGTGCCTCTATTCATAGACCACCTATGTTTTGTGGCCTAAACTATCAGTTTTGGAAAATAAGGATGCAAATCTTCATTGAATCTATAGACAAGGGAATTTGGGATGCAATAGTTAATGGACCATATACTCCTAAATGTGTTGCTGAAAATAAGCAGGTGGACAAGCCTTGGAGTGAATGGAATGATGAAGAAAGGAGAAGAGCTCAATATGATTGCAATGCCAAAAACATCATCACTTCATCTTTTAGCATGGATGAATTTTTTAGGGTATCCCAATGTAAGAATGCAAAGAAAATGTGGGATGTCCTAGAGGTTACACATGAAGGAACAAGTGAAGTGAAGAGAGCAAGGAAGCATGCCTTGATTCAAGAGTATGAGCTTTTCAAGATGCAAAAAGGAGAGTCCATAGCTGAAGTGCAAAAGAGGTTCACTCACATAGTCAACCATCTCATGGGTCTAGGCAAAGAATTTGACAAAAAGGAGCTAAACATCAAAGTGCTTAAGTGTCTTGATAGAAATTGGCAACCAAAGGTGACTGCTATATCTGAATCCAAGGATTTATCCATCATCACAATAGCTGCAACGTTTGGTAAGCTTAGAGAGCATGAGATTGAAATGCAAAGGCTAAGTGAGCTTGAAACAAGTGAGAAAAAGGTAAAATCCATAGCCTTGAAGGCTAGCTCTAAGAAGAGTGATGAAACCGAGGAAGAG
>Ga0214542_1011712_pt1 | contig 11827 bp, 4 predicted proteins | sample CNSS1metaG_FD_160096 | JGI IMG/M metagenome (GOLD analysis project Ga0214542, IMG submission 160096) | Root nodule microbial communities from cowpea collected in UCLA plant growth center, Los Angeles, California, USA - CNSS1 | ecosystem: Host-associated > Plants > Roots > Nodule | place: USA...
ATATATATATATATATATATATATATATATATATATATATATATATATGTGAGATAGGATTATATAGTTATCATAAAATTGTTGCATTTATGTTATTTTGCTGTTTCTTCTATTACATCTCTTTTCTTCTGTTATTTTTCTGTTTCATTCGGTTAAGAATAAATTTTTTTTCTACTTAATTATATAACTAAATTTGTAAAATAAGTGAATTCATCTATAAATATTTCTTTGAGATTATTGTTCTATCTCTTCATTTTAATTGGTTCCAAACAGTAATATATATTTGGAACCATTATGATAAATTCAATGGTGGAAATTTGACTATCAAGTTATTAGTTTAAATTTAAGTGCCGTTATTATATATAAATATATAAATATATAAATATTAATAGCTCACTAATACAGATGACATGTAAAAGATAATATGCGACTTATTGTAAGAGGACACTTATAATAGACAATTAGTGAATTTAATTTTATTTGATTCAACAGTGTGAATTATCCTAAATGACGAGGTTACTTCATCGTGTCCTTTACAATTATATTTTCCAAAATGAAAGGTATTAAAACATTAGTAATAATAAATTGATTAAAGACTATAATTAAAGGACTATTCATTAATTTAATTTTTTTTATCATAATTAACAATCTTTAAGTGTATTTTTTTTTTGGCACCTTTGATTATTTTCTTAGAAATATTTACCAATTAACATCTGTCTCATTATTATCCAATAGACATGTTAACAACAATTTAAAATGTATATTTTTTATTAAAGGTTGTCGGTAGCATCTTTTTTGCTGTGTATATTATGCATGTTGTGGACCATAAGTGAAAAGATGGAACGTGAAAACTTATTTAAAGTGCTTACAGCGACTTAAATAAAGAACCAATAATGTTATCCAAGAAAACGGCATTTGATTCATCTACTACTTCTTCTCCACTACATTTTTATATTCACTTTTAAATTGTTTGATTTCAAAAATAATAATTTTTCTTTACTTTGCAATAACTTTTAATAAATGTTCCAATTAACAACATCATTTATGTTTTTCAATCAAATGTTAATGCTCATGTCAAACATTTTTCTCCAAATTCTCATACATTTCCTCTCTTTTAATATCTTAACAAGTCTCCTTAGGCACTACCTAACATTGGCAAATAGTTATTTAGTTTAATTATAATTTTTGTCTCCTTTAATTTCCAATTCATGATTTGGGTTTCGTATTGTTATTTTTTTTATGTGAACCTTTACATTTTATAGAAAATCTACAACTTCTATTTAAACTTTAAATTTGCATTTTTTTTTATATATTTGTACCTTAAATGAAATATTAGGTTTAAAATTTGATTGGATCAAAGTAAAGTGAATAAAAACATAAAAAAAACGAGAATTGGAGTTAATTTGTAATTTTGATTTTTTTTTAGACATTAGAACCGAAGAAAAAGAGTAGAAAAACCAATATGACATAGAGGTTTTTAAATCAAAGAAAGGCTAAAATTTGTAATATTAATTTTAAAATTATGTGACAAGTTTGATGACAAAAAAAGAGTATGCCATATAGAAAAAAATTAAAATAAATTATTTGACATCTATTAAAAATTGTCTCTCATTTTTCGTCAAATCGAAATTGTTTATTCTTAATCAAAGAATAATCAATTTGAATAAAATGAATCGTTATATTGTATGATCTTAGGGTAAGGTTTTGTTTGAAAAAGGATGTATTTAATTTCCATGGTGCATTGTTTGTAGCAAAAGCTATACTTATAATTAAAGTAAAAAATTATCCAGAATGTTCTTGTGGTTACGTTTTATAAAGCATTTTTAAAATTAACGTGCCATAAAAAAATATGTTTTACGTTGTACGAGAATTTTTTTTAGTTCAATACAGTTTTTTAGAAAACAGATTAAAAAAACCACAAGTCTAGACCAAAAATTAAATGTGTATAATTTTACTAAATGATAATCAAAGATTGAAATTTGAAAAAAAAATACTAATTAATTAACTCTCACATAAAAAAAAAAAACACAACAGTTTTATATGCGGAGATAAATAGAAAACAACTAATGTGCAAACTTTCATTTTATTTCTTGATTTAGCATCAAACAAAAAGGGAAAAAGAGTTAGAATATTTTAAATTATTTTTTGGAAGATGCTAAATACAATGGCAACCTTGATAGGGAAAAAGGGATCTTGTCTAAAATTTTCATATAATAAATATATTGTGATAAGGTTTCTCTTCATAGGCATTCTCAATTATTTTTGAGTTGGAGTTATTTTATTGAAGTTGAGTACAATTATTAAAAGCAATGAAATTATTTCCCACAAAATTTTCGTATAAGTAACATTTTAATTGCCAGTATGATTCATAAATTTAAATTTTGATAAGTCATTTGTTTAAGATGTATAACGAAACCAATAAATACAAAATTTTATAAAGAAATTGTGTAAATAGTTGTTTGTCATTTTTTTCTATCTTAACAAATATTTGACAAATATGGAAAAATATTAGTCAATGGAAAATACCTTTTTTATAAAATAAATCTCAGTATCTTAATTACTAACTCTAGACTTTAACAAACTATTTTGTTTTCTAAAGTTTGTCAAAAAACGGAAAATAACGAAGCTATTTCAAACATGAAATTGATTAAAAAAGTGTCTCTCTATATTATAAATAAATAACATTCGCACAAGTTTATTTTCAAAAACCTTTTGGAAAATCTAATAAAAGATCATTAAATAAATATTTCATTAAGTTATTCGTTCAAACCAATCTTAAATTATAAAATTTAACAACTGAGAAGATTGTATCTATAAGAATATATAAAGAAAATTTTCTCTTTTGTGTGCACATCTCATAATACTAATTCTACCCTTTATAATATAATTATTTATTAAATTTTTAAAATTAATGGTTATTTTTATCTATTTTCTATAAAACTGTTTATCTTTTTTTTATTCATCAATAATTAGTTTTTCTATTCATTTCACTTTACTTTTAATATTTCACTTCATTTTTAATAAATATAAATTTATTTTTATATTAATTTAATAACATTATATTATTATCATCTATTAAAATATTATCATTCATATTTAAAAAAATGTGTATATACAAGCACTATCACATTTGTGTGTATGCAGGTTATAATGAAAGAGTTTTTGTTTTAATAGAAGTGATCTGTATTTAATAAAATCCTTTATTTTGGAATTTGTGAATGACTTTTTCATTCAAGGAGTTTCAAAGAAGCCTAAAATTGATTTCGTCACGCACTGAAAAAGATATTTCAAATGGATTAAACGATCTTATATTTTAAAATTCTTAAAACACTAATTTGTCAATTATTGCGACAACGATAATCATGACTGGGCCCAGAATTTGTAAACCTGAACTGGGCCGTAAAACCTTCCGCTGACATTTGGGCTTTAATATCTAGTTATGTGAGCCCAGATACTGAATTGTAAAAATATGTTACCAAGAAACCTAAAAGAAAAAGCTTTTCCCCTCCTCATTGCTCATAGTGGCAATTATTTTGGGATTGAATTGAAAGAAAAATTTCCTGCCATTTGGGAATGAAGGAACCCTAATCTAACAATAGAGGCCAAATATTCGTCAACAGTGCATTGGAGTGTTTGACCTTTAGTAGCACGGGACAGGACAAAACTCGACAAGTGACAGAAACTGTTCCATTTGATTAAAAAACACAACCTCTGAATGAACATTATATTCAGAATTTTTCAACCGAGACAAAAAGATACAGGGAAATGATTTTAGACCCATTTTAAACTCTCTCGAGACGTGGGTGCGCCACTAGTTTTTTCTACTATGATAAGAAGAGGTGAGGCATATACAAATTCTGAAGTGCCTAAGTTGGCAATGTTCCCAATGATGTCAACAACGACAAATTGATCAATCACCCATTGAAACCTGAAATTATTTCGAGCTAAGGCCATATTAGACTTGCCCTGTTTACTAGGATTTTAGACCCTGGTAGGGTACACGTACACTCATTATGTTAACAGATAATGTAATGGGTGTAATGCAAGTGCAATGTTTTTTGTGTCATTGGTCGGGTTGACAATTATTGTCTTCATAGTGCATCATTTTGGTTTGTCTGGTAACGCACAGTTACCAATTGGTCATGAGTTTGCCATTTTACACTGAGACATTGGAGTTAAATTCATAGTTAAGAATTCCTTGTACGAAACATGTATGTTAATGTTGTGTTCTTCTTGCAAACATCAATTACTTTTGATGAGTAACTGTTTAATTCAGTGAAAGTCAAGTTCTGATATTTGGAATATATATATATACACATACAGTTCTGACTTTTATGAGGGGTTATAGTCCATAAATGAATAGAATATGCAGTGATAATTAAATCTGGTGCAGGGTATCAGAGTGTCTCATCTGAAATCCTCTGGTTCCTATTGTACTTAAGGAGAGAACATACCTGTCCTCAATTTAGCTTCCTCTCACAGCCAAGCATGCTTTGGAAGTTGATGCCTTCTGTCTTTTTTGTTTAAGAAAACTATTCTTACCGAACCTTCTAACTTTTATGCTTTATGGCCTCTCCACCAAGCCTAAAGAAATGTTGCGTTTGTGAATCTCATTCTTCTAAGGTGACCCCGCCATCCACTCATAAAGCACATGAATGTACAGAAACTCAGATATATCATATAATTGTACCCACACGTGTGACTCACTCACTCTGCATACATGTTTTTCATACAAGGTACCAACCATGTGCTACTGTTTTTCATTATGTTGCTATTTTCTTCCTCATTTCCTTAAATATGGTTATGATTTTGATTGGTTTTGTATACTGATGTTAGCACAGAGAGGTGTTAAGTTAAGAGAGTTTCTGTCTAATGTGACTTTAAAAAAATCTTCTAAGGGGGATTCAACTTTCATAGCTCACTTCTGATGTTTAGATTGCTCTATTCCTCATGGCCTGATTCTAAGAAAACAATAATCTCTACTTGAAAAGGATTCAAGAGGAAAAAGGAAAAGCTTAATGGTGCTGCTTTCTTCTCTTTCACTGGCTAAAATGGCAACAAGATGCTCTCATCAATCAATCATTCCATTCATCTTTATTTTCCAGTGGATAGCTTTGGCAAAGGGACCCTCCACATACAAATAATGCCACAATATTGTATTCAGAATCTGGAACCCATTTTGATTTTTTTATGTAAAATATAAAAAGAAAGCTCTTTGCGAATCACGACCTTCCAGTCCTCACAATCACAACATATATGCTCCTTTTTTTGGAGCCATCTTGCATCGCTCAAAATAAAAGTGTTGATTGATACAAGAGAAAAAAAACCCAAATTCCACAAGGCAAGTTGGCAAATGCTTTCCAAAGTGGGGCTGTATGAAATATATATAGATATAGAAACTGTACATTACCTTAAAGCTTAGCTTCAAATTTTTACAAGATGTCAAAACTCAAAGACAGTAAAAGGGAGAAGCTACAGAGAGAAGAGTCATAGTCAAAGATAGAATCTACAAACTACTTGTCTAGAACAAAAAAGAAGATTATACTAATTTGATCTCACTTCTACAGTGAATCTCTCAGTTTCGTTACATCTATAGAGAGATTGCTTATGTTTAGCTGTCACATGCTCCCTCTTACCCTTTAAGCTACTCAAATTATAATTCATATGGTTTCTTTACATTTGAAACATCTTTGGTTGACAACTTGCAAGAATCGGAACCGCGTGGCTCTGCCTCAATCAGAAGCTGAACAACCTCTTTCATGGTTGGTCTACTTGTTGGGGCCTTGTAGGTGCAGCGAATGGCAACCCGCAACACTTTGATCATGTCATCCTTGAATGAACATGATAACCTCGGATCAAAAACTTCGCTTGGTCTTGCCCCCTCCTTGCCTTCTACTTTGTTGGAAACCCAGAAAACAATGTTTCTGTTCTCTCCAAACTCTGCCTCCACGGGCTTCTTCCCGGTTAACAGTTCCATCAAAATCACCCCAAAACTGTACACGTCGCACTTGGTGGTGGCCCTCGATGAATATGCAAATTCTGTGACAGCCATAAAAACATGCCCAAAATAATATTCAGCGTTGGGAACATCAAAAAGATGACACAGAAGTTAACACATGACTAATTGTCCAACCCCCACGTACCACCTATGTATTTTTGGTACAAAGTACTACTTATATTTTAACATTCATATCTGCACCTCAATTATTTACATGGTAGTACCATGAGAATATCCAAGCAGCACTTTTGGCTTAAAACAAGCCTGAACGCTAATAGTCAATGTATTCTTAATCATCTACCAATTTTTATGCACTGCAAAAGTTGTTTACCTAGTTAACTTATCAGACATCACATTAGGTTCAACTTTTGTGGTAGTTATTGTAAACTCAACAAATTTATCATACTGAATCATTTCTGTTGTATAAAAACTCCTTTGCTCTATCATTTAAGGAAAACATATGATGGTAGTTTGCAGAAATGAATTCTTTACTGAGATTTAAATGAGTTTTGTGGGAGAAACAGAAACTACCTGGGGCTAAGTAACCGTATGTTCCTGCAATGACAGTTGTGGTGGAATCCTTCACTCCTCTTGCTTGCAAAACCTTGGCAATTCCAAAATCTGCAACCCTGGGTTGGTAATCGACATCCAACAGGATATTGGTTGACTTGATGTCTCGATGGATAATAGGAAGAAGCAAATCATGGTGAAGGTACGATAAACCCTGTGCAATTCCCAGTGCAATTCTATAACGAGTAGGCCAATCCAAAAGGGTCCAACCCTTGTGCAGGGAATCCCAAAGGTTACCATTTGGCATGTACTCATAAACCAACAAGCTGCAGTCAAAACTGGAGAAGCAGCAGTATAGTTTCACTATGTTCTTGTGCCTTATGCTTCCTAAGGTCTCCACCTCTGCCTTCAATGCCTTGTCTACAAACAACCGATCCTCTGGAGTCGAATCCTTGGACTTGCGACTCCACAGCCTCTTCACTGCGACAATATCACCACTTTTCAACTCAATCTTGTACACTGTCCCGGACCCTCCATGCCCCATTATGTTCTTGTCCACCAAGGACTCAACGATCTCCCTTTGGTCGAACGAGATCTTGTGGAAGCTCTTAACGTCATAAGAGAAAACCGATGAAGACAGTGTCTCCTCATGTTCCACTGCAGCGGTGTCTTTGCTGCACCTACGTTTGAGAAACAAGGCAGACCCAATAAAGATCAAAACCACTGACACCCCAGCTATCCAGATGGTGTTGATCCTCTTGTTCTTGTAGGCACTTGCACATATAGGGAAGTTTCGATCCGATGAATTAGCATACACCGGTAGAACACACAAACCAGGATTCCCTGCAAAACTTTCCACCAACCCTCCTTTGACCAGTTTGGGAGGAATTGGACCCGAAAGCATGTTGTGCGAGAAGTTAATAGAGTTTGGTAGCAGCACAGAGAGGCTTTCAGGGATGCTCCCAGTTAGAAGATTGTTGGAGAGATCAAGAAGGTTGAGAGACCCCAATGAAGAGAGTGAACCGGGGATGGAAGAATTCAGCTTGTTCCCTTGCAACATAAGCAAATTGAGCCTTCTGAGGTTGCCTATTTCGGAAGGGATTGGACCAGATAGAAGGTTGTAACTGAAATCTATTTTGACCAGACTAATGGCTCGAGATATTGTGGGAGTTATGACACCTGAAATTTTGTTCCTCTGAAGGAACAGTTCAGACAGGTTTCTAGAATTCCCGTTAATCTCAGGAATTGGACCATTCAAGTTATTGTTACTGACATCAATGATTGAAACGTGTGGTAAACCAAGGAGTCCCGCGGGAATGGAACCCTCCAAACGGTTGTTACTCACTCTAAACCTCAACAGCATCATGCAGTTGGCATAACTCTGTGGTATCTCTCCGGAAAACATGTTATCCAGAACGAGAAAGTACTCTAGCGTACCACCCTTGCAAACCTCGGTTGGCAACGGACCAGAAAATTTATTCTCCGACAAGTCAAGAAGTAACATTCCAGAGAACTGTCCCAGTTTCTTGGGAACCTGTCCTACAAGGAAGTTGTCGTACAGAGACAGCATTCTTAAAGCTGTTGAGTTTTCAATCGCACCTGGGATTTCTCCTGTGAGGCTGTTGTTGTAGAGCTGCAAGACCTGAAGCTTGGGGAGCCTACACACCGATTCAGGGATGCTCCCGGTAAACTTGTTCACTGACATATCCAAATCCACGAGCTCCGTGAGGTTCCCCAACTCCTCCGGAATGTTCCCAACGAGATGGTAGTTATAGTAAAGCTCAAGCTGTCGGAGGTTCTTCAGCTGACCAAGCTCTTTCGGAATTTGTCCCGTGAGGAAATTCCCACTCAGCTCAAGATCGATGAGGGAAGTTATGTTCCCTATGGACGCAGGGATTTGACCATGCACCATGCACGTGGTGAGCACCATGGACTTGAGGTTTTTCAACCTGTCAATATCTGCAGGTAGCTGCCACAGGTTGAAGCCTCCGTTTTCATTGAAGTTTAGCACCTCGAGGTTGGTGAGGTTGAACACTGACATGGGGAACTGGCCGGTGAAGGAGTTGTAGGACAAGTCGAGAATCCTTAGAGATTTCAGGGAAGAGAAATCTGGGAGCGTGCCGGTCTGGGACATGTGGTTCATGTTAAGCTCTTCCAAGTGGGAACAGTTGAGGATTGTGTCTACGTTGAACTTGAACCTGGTGTGGCCGAGGCGGAGAACACGTAACTGTGGGAGGTAAGAGCATGTATCTGCCGGGAACTTTCCGGTAAGTGATGACCAACCTGAAAGGTCGAGGCTGATAACGTCACCTTCGGTGTTGCAGGTAACTCCGGTGAAGCTGCACACGGGTTTTCCGGCGTCCCAATTCATGGGGTACTTCCCGGAGAGAGAGAGTTTCATGAGAAAGAAAAACTGTGAGTGGTTGTTGGTGGTGCCACTGGTGATGATAACCTGGGAGAGTGATAGGGTGGTGGTGGAAACGATTAGTATAGTAGAGAAGAGGGTGATGAAGGGATGGTGGTTCATTTTGAGAGAAGAAAAAAGAGGAGAGGTGATTGTGGTTAGTGTAATGGTTGCAGGGAAAGAAGAAGGGTGTAAGAGATGTATATAAGATATGGAATGGTTGAGTGGATCACTTAGGGAAGCAGTGACAAGCCTTGATGATGAAAAAGCAGGTTCTTGCTCAAGTACTACTGCTGGGAGAAGTGAACATCTTTGGTAAAGAGGCTTTACGTTTATACTCCACTATCACTGCCTCATCAAAGAATAACATCAGTGCATGTGTACTTTATACTCTCCCACCACCTGTTACAATGTACTCTCCTTCTAATATAATCATTCATACAGTACATTCAATCGTCTCACATCGCTTAATAGTTAACCTTTTAAAATATATTTTAAGATGATAAAATTTCAAACTTTAAAATCTGATGATTGATTTTAACGATGTTATTCTCTCTTTCTGATATAATCATTCATACTTTCTGATATATTCAATAGTCTCATCTGACTTAATAGTAAACACTTCAAAACACTTGTTAAGATGATGGAGTTTCAAATTCTAAAACAAACAATGTGATGATTGATCCTAACGATATCACTCGATGGATTTGAATCTTTCTATTTCTTTCGATCAAACCAGACCACATGTCATTATTTTCATATATAAACTAAGCTTAGAAAGAAAGTACATATGTTGATGTAGTTTTTGAGAGGATAAGAGAGAGTATGAGTGATGACGAGTAGTGATAAAGAGTTTTTGTAAAATGTTGTTGCGATAATGGTGTTTGAAAAAATGCATACTGTTTTGACAATGATATTTTAATGTTGTGGTATACATAGTTTGGTAGTGTAGAGGATAGAATGAAGTGCATCTGATACTGATGAGCGTATATATGTATTTGGAAGAAAAAAATAATATTGTTGAGACAGAGAGAGGGTGTGATCCACATCTTTCTGATGGATTCCAATCGTAGCCAATTAGAAAGATATATCCCACTTCAATAACAAAAGCAGAGATGGAAGCGAACAGATGCATTTTTAGTGCTCATCATCCAACTTATAATTTCTTTTTTCACTTGCTTTAAACAGATTAGAACAAGTTCTCATCATTAAAAATATATTCACACGACCAAAAGTTTTGCATTTATTTACTCTTAGTACGCTGCTGATATTTTAACGACCATAAAAAAATAAGAGCATTTCACAATTTAAAATATTAATATTTTATACTGATATACATTTTTATATTATAATTTTCCTTGCTCTCATGAGTGTGTGCGTGTCCCAGTATTGATATATATATATATCATGCTTGAGCTTTTATTTTTGAACAGTAGACTACTTTGCTTGTGGTTGACCGTGGTGGACATAAGTTGTAAAATTTATAATCATTTCAACAGTTACCATTTCATTGGATTAGGTAGTGGTATGGATTGAGAGAAGGAAGATAAAAAAATGAACTTAAATGAGTGAAAATTTTATAAATAGTTTGATTGATATAATAATAAAAGAAATTGTAAATTGATAGATTTATAAAATGATCAAAGTGCATACAGACAACCTACTTGTAAAGTGACCACATTTATGTAAAATAATCTATGTTAGGTTGACTTTTTTTTTTGTCTTATATATAATCCTTTTCTTTTCTTATTAGTATAATATGCAAACTTCAACTAGGGTGATTATGGATTGAATCAATCCAAATATAACAAAATAAATCGAATCTAAAATCTAAATTCATTATTTTAATTATATTAAATTGATTTATATTTTTTCAATTTAATTTAAATTAAATGTCTATTATATTCAATTTGTCAATTGTGTTATTATGTGCCAGTTTTAAAGGGCTTAGATTCGTACCATTATATTTTTTTATTTATAAATGTATAATTCTATGCGGTTCATTTTATGTTTCTTTCTCCTTTTTATTTTAATAAATTCAACGAATGATCAATTTACCTCATCAATTTGACATGGGATTTGTCTAACTTGAGTTGTTCCCGACAATGTAAATTTAATGTCTTGATCAGTTGAACATGGGTCTAATTTGACTTGGGTTGATCTGATCTAGTCCATTCTCATCTAAACTTGACTCAACCTGGATCGACTATACTCAATAAAATTTAGGTTTGAGCTTATTGAACTCAAATAACATGCAAGTCAAGTTGGTTTAACCTTGACTTGAGCTAACTTGACTTGGCCTTGATCAGGTTGGACCTAATGTGGTCTTGGTTGGGCTTAACCCAATCTTGGTAGGACTAGGGAACAACTTTAGCTTAGTCTAGCATGAATGAATGTGGGTCGACCACGAGTGTAGATCTATCCTAACTTTACTTAATTAGTTCCACTCATGTCATCTTAAGTCCGGACCAATTTGACTTGATCTGAGTCTGAGCTGATTCATTTCGACTCGGACTCAAGATATTTGTTTTAATATGGACCCGAACCAATTTGATTTGACCTAGGTCCGACCAAGTTGACTCGACTTAGGCCCATGATGACTCCACTTAACATGAATATAGGACAATTCAGGTCAACATGGGTTTGGGTTCACCCAAGTTGACATCTTAGCTTACTCATGTCAACATGAACCTAAATTGACTCAATTCAACTTTCTTAATTTGATAGTTTTTAAAATTAAAATTGGTATAAAAGTGATCTTTTATTCCTTTTAATTTCGTGTTTCTTTTTTCATATTATTTGTTCTTATCCTTGAGTAGTTTTAAATTTATACCACGTAATAACCCTTAGACTTTTATTTGTTTATATATATATATATATATATATATATATATATTTTATATTTCAGATATAAA
>Ga0214542_1011713_pt1 | contig 11826 bp, 4 predicted proteins | sample CNSS1metaG_FD_160096 | JGI IMG/M metagenome (GOLD analysis project Ga0214542, IMG submission 160096) | Root nodule microbial communities from cowpea collected in UCLA plant growth center, Los Angeles, California, USA - CNSS1 | ecosystem: Host-associated > Plants > Roots > Nodule | place: USA...
TAAACTAATCATATATTTATCAATATACCTATTTTTTTTTAAGTTTAAGACAAAAAAATAATTTATCATAACTTAATAAAAATTGAGACGTAATTACTAACAAAAATATATAATAATAATAATAATAATAATAATATTATTATTATTATTATTATATATTACAAATAAGAATAATAACTTTACCACTAATAATGTTAATAATACTAATAGTAATAATATATAATAGTAACATATAATAATAATAACAATTATTATTATTATTATTATTATTATAATAATATTAGTATTTGTTATAATTTACTACTATCACTATAAATAATATTTATAATAATAATACTATTAATAATTAGAAATACTAATACTTATAAAAATATTACAAATAATAATATTATTTATAATTAATATTATAGCTGAAATCCTAAATAAATGAAAAAAGAAAAACAAATTGGCTTTTGTAAGATTTGAACCCGGGTCCTTTTGTATCAGAGTTTTAAAATGATGAAAAAATTAAATTTTTTGACACGTGTCAATAAAAGAAAATGGGTAATGTAGTAATTTTGGTGGTATCTTCTTTTCTTAATATGTAATAGATGTAATAGATTTCTACCAATTAATATTTTCTTAATTTCTACCACATGTTATTTTATAATTGGATAATGATATTTTGAACCACTTTTAATCAACCACTCTAATTACCTTTAGATAATCACTTCACCCCACTCAAAAAAAAAAAATCAAAATAGATAATTGAATGGTGATCGGAGTGGTGAATTAAAAGTGTATCAAAAAAAGTGAGTCAAAATATTATTATCCTTTAAAAATAATAATGTCTATTGAACTTTAAAAATTAAGATAAATATGATTAATATTTTTTTAATATACTAAATAAAAGTATTTTATTAAGTTTCAACATATCACCATCCGTGTGAGTTACTCTAATAGGCAACTATCAAGACTAGACATCAAGTTTAATTTATGATAACAAAAAAATATATTAATTTTATCCTCATTAATGAAATAAAGTTGTGAAAGTAAAAATTATTTTTAAAAATTATTATATAAAAGGAAAATAATATTCAAGTTTAAAGATATTTCAAATGTCTATTTACTTCATTCTTTCCAAAATTTTAATTAAATATTCTTTTATATGCACAATTAAAGATTATAATACATCAATTGAATACAATCTCACAAAACAAATAATAATAATTTTAATATAGATATTTAATTTTTTGAACTTCATTCTATGTTGAATGACAACAAATTTTTTTATCAAAATAGTATTAACTTACTATATCATAGTAAATGAAACATCTTTGACGTGTCTTTGGATTTAGAGATTGAGTGAAGAATAAGGTTTTTTATATTAAAATAAATGGACTGAAAATGAAGTAAAAAATTTGTAAATGAGGTGATGGTTGTAATAAAAAAATTATTTTAATTGATGATATTATGAGATTGTAATTTTATAGATAAAATTAATTTAAGATAAAAGATATTAGTTATATGTACATATTATTGATCAACCTATAGTTAAAATGCTATTTTTATTACAATCGGTGAATTCGGTTTAAAGAAAATTATGAATTATATAATATTATTTATAAAAAAATGTTAAAAAATTATAAAATGAAATAAAATTTCAATAGAAATAATTATAAAATATCTAAGCAAATTTGTAACTCATTTGTGTAAGTTAACAAAGTATGTCAAATTTATGTAAAACTTTAGCATATAATTATATTAAACTTTAATTAGGTTTTAAGTTTGTCATAAATTTGGGTATATTCACTTAACTCCGTAATAAAATTTGTTATATGTTGAGTACAAAAAAAGGTATATATTATAGTTAAATTTCTACCTATTAATATTTTCTTAATTTGTTATATGTTGAGTACAAAAGAAGTTATATTTTTTAGTTAAATTTCTACCAACTAATATTTCCTTAATTTCTTAATTTTACTACATGTTATTTTATAATTGGATAATAATTTTTTGACCTACACTTTTTTTGACCCATTTTTAATCCACCACTCTAATCACTTTTAGATAATCACTTCACACCACTAAAAAAGATCAAAATAGATAATTGTAGGGTGATTGGAGTTGTAGGTTAAAAGTGAATGTGTCAAAATATCATTATCATTTGTAATTATACAAAACAAACACAATATAAAAGAAAATATATGATCTAAAACATAAAATACATTCACTTCATAACCCTTCGTAATATAATAATGTGTATTAAAATTTGAACATAAAAAGTAAGATAAATATGATTAATATGTTATTTATTTTGAATATTACTAAATAAGAGTATTTTATTTGGTATACTATTAACGTCACACAAAGGAAAAGATGTTTAGTTAATGATACGATGATATGAAAAGTACCCTAGATATCTAATAAATCTTTCGGATATCAAACTACTTGAATCGTTGATAAATAGTGAATATTATTTTGATAAAAGAAAATCCTTTAAATGAGACAAAAACTAAGATAAAAGAGAATGGAGAAAATTAATTTATTTTTTTATTTTGTGAATGAATGATTGAACATTTGAAATTAAGAGTCAAACATTTTTGTGTAAAAAAAAATAGTAAATAAAAATATTATGTAAAAAAAAATAGTAAATAAAAATATTATAAACAAATAGAAATAAATAAATATGAGATTCATAAACTATTTGATTTAGAGGAATAGTAATACACTATTTGAACATAGTATAAAAAAAATATTATAATAAGAGAAAAATATCTACTTGTGAGTGAATTTTGTGAATATAAAATAAATCAAATAATTAAAAAAAGTGTGTAACGAAACAAAGAAAAAAATAGTAAACTAAAACATATGTAAAATAATATATATATATATATATATATATATATATATAAAAGATTTCTTTTCCTGCTCTAACTTCATATATTTGTTTTCATAATATAGTTCTTTATTTATTTATAGAAAATAGTTAATTAATAATCAATATTTAAATTTTTTACTTTATAATTTTTTTTATTTAGTTTAGGATTAAAAAATTGAAAAATATTTTTCCAACTTTGTTTATAATTATGAGGACAGCCGGTAAACTTGTAAACTCTAAGTTCAAAGACGAATCAAACCTATCGTGACTCTTTTACCAATGATGTACACAACAGCCAAAATAAAATTACTAAAAACATTACACCCCGTTATTATTCTAAACTTTAGTTCTTCTTCAAAAGAATGTTAATTTAGTTTAAAAAATATAAAATCTTGTTTAATTTGCGTTATGTTGTGAATTTTATTTTGTCATCAAATATAATTTTAATTGCAAATTTAGAATTATGAAAAACTAAATCTATATTATTTATATGTTTAAAGGCTAAATTATATTTTTCAATATTTCAAGATCTAAATTTATCATTATCACTGATTAAATTCTCTTATTTACTCTTATTGAATGTTACTTTTATAAGGTGAGAGTATTTTTTCAAACATGTTATATTCTGTTTACAAGTTTAGGTTAGGCAAAAATCATGTAGTCATTATAAGAAGCATGTCTTTTTATTAAAAAAAAAAATTATTTTTTAGTTAATAATATACAAAATACCTTTTATAAAGCTTCAGAATAACATATTAAATTGAACTTTAATTTTGTGGCTTAATAGTATTTTTTAGGCTTTATATTTGCGTCAATAATTAAATGTTTTCATTCTATTTATTTTTTTATTTTTTACTTAACATGGTTTCTATACTTTCTCAAAAAATATTTAATGAGATTTAATGTCATTTCTTTTATTTTGTTTATGAGACTAGATAATAAGAGCGTAATAACCAAATAGGTGATTGTAATAACACATGTCATTCATCATCTTCTAAATAAATTTAATGTTGATTTAATTAGAAGAGATTATATTGAATTTTTTAAAAAATTTAAGAATCACATTAAATACAAAATAAATAAAAATAATAAATTATTATTACAAATGTAGAATTAAAAATACTACTGAGGATTCTGCTAGCTAGTGCTCCAGCATTGGTTAAGTATAATTAATATGCATCGAATTTTACAAAAATTTATAGTTAATTGTGAAATCTGATCTAATAACCATATAAGTGATGTACAAATTGTGTTTACTATTTTGTTTAATGTTCACCAATCAAAGTTAAAAAATAATTAAACAATAAAAATAACTATATTTTAATGTTGTTAAAAATTAAAATATAATTAAACATAATTTTTTTTAAATTAACTGAAAAACTAACAAAAAATAGTATTAAACATCTAAAAAGTTTATAAAAAAAAATTAAAGAATCAATTTGAGATTTCTTTCTCTAACTATTCGATAACCTTTTCCAACGTTCCCTTTAGCTTAACAAAATCTCTTATATTAAAGAAACATACAATATTTCAATATCTAAAAATTCTTAATTATAATAAATACATAAAACTAACAATATGTCTAAGAGGTATTTTTTTCTTGTTTTTAGTGGAGATCTCATAAATTTCAGAATGCTTATTTTGTATCCTAGAGTTATTGCTTATACATCTCAAATGATATTTTTGTCTTTATAAAATCTGTTATATGCAGCATTTATATTATTTTAATCAATGGAGTTAATTATTCAAACTTTGAATGTAAAAATTTTGAAACCAATGTGTGTTGACTTAATTGTGTTTTAAGTTTCTAATAATTTTGGGAACTTTAAATTGAGTCCTTGATAAATTTGTGTGGTCTATTAAATACTAAATAAATATAATTTTTTTTATTGAGTCTCCCACCCTTAACTTTTTGTGTTAAAGGGGTAATATGGCTGTTAAGTGAATCATGTAATTATTATCTTCTCAAGTTATCTTTGATCTTGTTCTTATTCGGTTGTCACTATATGTAATTTTATTATTTAATTTCAAAATTTTTTGATTGTATAATTTATAATTTATAGTTTATAATTTACAATTTATAATTTATAATTTAGAATTTATAATTTAGAATTTAGAATATATAATATATAATACATAATACATAATTTATAATTTATAATTTATAATTTATAAATTAATAGATACGTTTGAGTGAAAAATAATTTATATCGAAATAAATGGAGTACGAAATGAAGTAAACATTTGTAAAAGACGTAAAAGACGTGATGGATGTAATAAAAAATTATTTTAATCGATGATATTATAAGATTGTAATTTTATGTTTAAAATTAATTTAAAGTAAAAGATATTACTTATTTGTACATACTATCGACAATGTAGTTAAAAATGTTATTTTTATTACGATCGGTGAATTGAGTCGAAAGAAAATTATGAATTATCTAATATTGTTGATATAAGAAAAAAAAATGTTAAAAATGAAATAAAATTTCAATAGAAATAGTTATAAAATATTTGAGAAAGTTTATAACTTTTTGTATAACTTAATATAGTACACCAAATTTATGTAAAACTTTAGCATGTAATTAATATTAAACTTCAATTATGTTTTAAGCGTGTCATAAATTTGGATATGTTCACTTAATTGCCTAATATATATAGTATTAAAAAAACTTATACTTTTTAATTGAATTTCTGCCGATTAATTTTTTTTTTTAATTGGGTTATGTGAATGTTATCTTACAAATTACACTAGTCATTTGTTGTTGTATGTCATTTTATAATTATACAAAATAAATATAATATAAGAGAAAGTTTATGATATAAAACAAAATACATTCACTTTATAATCCTTTGTAATATAATAATGTGTATTAAAATTTGAACTTAAAAAATAAGATAAATATAATTAAAATATTATTATTTTGAATTATTAAATAAGAGTATTTTATTGAGTAAGTTTCAAGATATCACCATCCTCGTGAGTCTAATGGCAACTGTCATAATATTTAAAATTATTATAAAAAGAAAATAAATATTTAAATTATAAGATATTTTAAATGTTTCTTTACTTTTTTTTAAGTTCTAATAAAATATATTTTTTCATGCACTGATAAAAGATTATAATACATCAATCGAACGAAATCACATAGAAAAAACAATAATATTAATTTGAATATAGATATAGATATTCGATCATTTAAACTTTAATTTATGTAAAAATGATGATAAAATGTCTTTATATCTAGTGGCAGATCTTCAGCTTCGGGGTGTCAAAATTTTGGTTGAATAATTATTTTTGTCAATTTTTTTGTCCAAAGATGTCAAGTTGATCCTCTAGTCTTCTTTAGTCTCAATTTGGTTCTAATTTTTAAAAATTAATGCAATTCGATATTTTTCATTAAATTTCTTGAAGCGAACCAAGAATTTTCATCAAAATTAACACTAGGATTATGTCAATTATACAAATAAATCAAACCATCCCTATTCACAACTTCTATTTGGATGAAAAAACTTTGGTACAATTTAAGAAATTTACTAAAAAAACAAACCAAAATTGCACCATTTTTTAAAAAATTGGAACCAAATTGAGATTAAAAAAACTGGAGGACCAACTTGATATATAGGAACCAAAAGTGTAGTTCTAAACATTTTATATAAACTAGTAAAAACATTTTATTTACTTCTTTTATGATAATAAAAAATAATAAAATTATAAATTTTGTTATTATTATATTATAAAATTAAATATAAATGATTTTTATTTTTGTATAATTAATTTTCATTTGTAATGATAAGTTTTAAAAAATAATCAAAAAAATTAAGTTAAACAAATAATCACTTAAAAATAATATTAATGAACTAATTATTTTTATTTAATAAATATTTAAAAGGTAAAATTAAAAATAAATGTGAAAAAAAAATACTTTTTTTCATATATATATATATATATATTTATAAATTTATTAGAATATAAAAGATATAAAATATACTAAAAATATTAAATTTTGAAAAAAAATTGTATTTGAAGTTATATACTAAATTATATAAATATAAAAAAATTGGAGATATTGGAGTGGGTTCATGGCCTTCCTTAGTCCATACAAAGGTTCGCCATTGTTTATATCAATGAATAACAAAAATTCACCACAATGATATTAAGTTATTATATTATAGTAAATGAACATTTTTATACAAATGTAATGATAAAGTTGTACTTTTGAAAATAAGTTAAAAATAAAAATAATTATATATAAAATCATCAAGATAATATAAAAAAACAACAAATAAAATATTAAAAAGAAGTAAACTATAACAAATGTATGGCTCTACAAATGATTTTGGTACATTGTTAACGAAATTTCACAAAGGAAAAGTTGTATAGTTAAGAGTATAATGATATGAGAAATACTTTAGACATTTAATAAATCTTTCGGATATCGAACTAGTTGAATTGTTGATAAATAATAAAAATTATTTTGGTAAAACAAAAGTTTTTCAAATGAAATAAAAATTAAGATAAAAGAGAATAAGAAAGATACATTTTTTCATATTATATTTTAAATGAATGATTGAGCACTTTAAATTGAGTTAAAATTTTTTATATAAAAAATAATAAATATTATAAAAGATTAGAAATAAATAAATGTGTACCTACAATCTATTTGATTTACTGAAATGATAATACACCATTTGAGCATAAAAACATAAAAAAAAAATGTAATATTGTGATAAGAGGAAAAGAGGAAAAAGACCTTATGGGAGTGAATTTTGTAGATATAAAAAAAATCAAATAATTAGAAGAAAAGAAAAAAAAGTGTATAGTGAAAGAAAGAAAAGTTACGGAACTAAAACTAAGAGAAAATAATATATATATATATATATATATATATATATATATATATATATATATATATATATATATTTTTTTCATGATCTAATTTAATATATTTATTTGTTTTTAAAATATAATTACTAATAGAAAAAATGGTTAATAATTAATATTTAAGTCTTTTATAATAAATTTTTATTTAGTTTAGAATTAAAAAATTCCAAAATATTTTGTTCATTTTGTTTTAATTATATGCACAGCCGGTAAGCTTGTAAACTCTGAATGTGAAGGTAAATGAAACCTATCGTGACTCATTTTTTTACCGATGATGTACAAAACAACCTAAAGAAGATTACTAAAAAAAATTATAACGAACCCTCATTTTATCCCTAAACTTTAGTTCTTCAAACGAAAGTTAATTTAGTTTCAAAAAAATATAAAATGTTGTTTAATTTAATTACTTTATGTTGTGGCTAATTTAGTATTATTAAAAACTAAATCTATATTATTTATATGTTTAAAGGCTAAGTTATATTTTTAATATTTCAAGATTTAAATTAATCATTATCACTGATTAAATTCTTTTATTTACTCTTATTGAATATTACTTTTATAAGGTCAGAGTATTTTTTTTAAACATGTTATATTCTGTTTAAAAGTTTAGATTAGGCAAAAATTATGTAGTCATTATAAGATGCACGTCTTTTTATTATTAAAAAAAATATTTTTTAATTAATAATTTACAAAATACCTTTTATATAGCTTCATAAGAACATATTAAATTGAACTTTAATTATTCTGGCCTAATAGTATTTTTTAGGCTTTATATTTACGTCAATAATTAAATGTTTTTCATTCTATTTATTTTTCAATTTTTTTACTTAATGTGGTTTCTATACATTTTAAAAAATATTTAATGAGATTTAATGCCATTTCTTTTATTTTGTTTATGAGATTAGATAATAAGAACGTAATGTACAAAATAATTGATTCTAATAATAACACGTCATTCATCATCTTCTAAATGAATTTAATGTTAATTTAATTAAAAGAGATTATATTGAAATTTTAAAAAACAATTAAGAATCGCATTAAATACAAAATAAATAAAAATACTAAATTATTATTATAAATGTAGAGATAAAAACACTATTAAACTTAATTGCGCGTTTTACAAAACTTTGTACAGACAACTTTTATTAAAGAGGATTGGTTGTATAAAAGATTTAAATAAAACAAATTTCAGAAAGAGATTAAGTTATAATTAGATAGTTAACAAATTTTCACAAAATACATTATATATATATATATATATATATATATATATATATATATATATATATATATATATTTTAAAAGTAGATAGAATGCGTTTATTATATTCGTTCTCTTTATATAATAAACTAATTTGAGTGAAAAATTAAATTCTTTATATTGAATAAAAGGAGTTAAAAATGAAGTAAAAATTTGTAAATTAGGTGACGGATGTAATAAAAAAATTATTTTAATTGATGATATTATGAGATTGTAATTTCATAGATAAAATTAATTTAAAATAAAAGATATTAGTTATTTGTACATACTATCCATATATAATTAAAATATTATTGTGAATTCGGTTGAAAGAAAATTACGAATTATTTAATATTGTTGATACAAGAAAAAATTTTTAAAAAATTATAAAAGGAAATAAATTTCAATAAAAATAATTATAAAATATTTAAGCAAATTTGTAACTTTTTTTTAGTATCAGTGAACAAAGTATGCCAAATTTATGTAAAACTTTAGCATGTAATTAATATTAAACTTTAATTTGGTTTAAATGTGTCATAAATATGGGTATGCTCACTTAATTTTGTAATAAATTTTGTTATATGTTGAGTAAAAAAAATTTAAACTTTTTAGTTAAATTTCTATCAATTCATATTTTCTTGATTGAAGTTTGTAATTGGGTTTTGTAATGTTATCTTATATATCACCTTATTGTCATTAAGGACGCTTCCAGAGTTTAGGAGCCCTAGCAAACTTAAAAAATGAGTCAATTTATTTAAAATTTATTTTTTTAGTTTTTTTATGCAAAAATTAATTATTAAATTATTATAATTAATTTTATTTAAAATTTCTTTTTCAATAGATAATAGGACTAATTCGTCTATTTTTTTTGGAATATTGTTGATCTTAAATAAGTTTTTATTATCTTTAATTTTGAGAAACTCCTTTTGGCCGAAGCAACTGACATCATAATTGTTAACATTATCTTAATCACTAACTACTCCTCTTTCTCTATTATTGCTTTCACCTATATCTATATTGTTATTATCTTGTTCATTCAAAGAGCATCCACTGGTATTTTCTAATCCATTTTTCTTATCTATTTTCATAAATTTATTCATAACTCCTTTTTGTGATGCAATTAATGTCTCAATTCTTCTCTTTTTTTGGATTTCTGAACAACTTATTCAAATTTTATAGTTGACATATCTATATATTTTTATATGAAATAAAAAATTATAATATATAAAATACTACTAAAGATAAATATATCAAACGAATGAATTAAAACAAAAAAATCTGGTTTTGGTTGTTAAGGAAGTAAACTTGATAGTAGACTTGAAGTCTCAAACCTCTTTCTCCTTGTCAAGTCTAAACTCTTTCACACACCCTAGAGTTTATTTTAGGATTAATCATTAATAAAAGTAATTCAAAAAATTATTGTTCTTCGATAGTAAGTGGACAAGATATATGAAAAAAAAAACTCTTGAAACCCGTAAATCGAAAAGTACCGAAAAACAAAACTGTGTAAAAGCACCACATTTCTAATTCTAATACAAATCCAAAACAAAATAAAAATAACAACAACACAAATAGAAAAAAAAACATACTAACCAGAAATGAGGATGAAAATATTGGTACATACGGACAACATGAGATTCAAGATGAGGACATTCAAGGAATGTAATATGCTAAACCCTAAAAAAATTACTCTTAGAAGAGAAAAAAGTAAGGAGAGGCAAAATAGGTCATAGAGAAATAAAAGAAGAAAATAGAATACAAATTGATTATAAGAGAATAAAGATATCGCTAATCATTTTTTTTTTCGTAAACAAAATTATAATATACTAAAAAAAGTTTTAACTCATTAATTATCATTTTTAATACCAATAAAAATTATCAGAAAATAATAATTTAATTAAATTTTCTTTTCAAACATAAACTTATAATTAATATAATAGAGCTATATTAGTAATAAAATATTTTTTAGGGATTTTTTTTCTTAAACACTATTTTATAATTAATTTAATAGAGGTATATTAGTACTAAGAAAAACATTTTGAAGCCTTTTTTCTTAAACATAATTTTATAATTAATTTAACACAAATATTAGTAGTAAAAAAAAAAATTTTTTTGAGGCCTTATTTTGTTGGAGGCCTAAAGAGAGTGCTTTACTCACTTTACTCTTGAGCCGTCCTGATTTCCACATGTTATTTTATAATTATACAAAACAAACACAATATAAAAGACAATATATGGCATAAAACACAAAATACATTCACTTCATAACCCATCGTAATATAATAATATGCATTAAAATTTAAACTTAAAAAATAAGATAAATATATTATTATTTTGAATTATTAAATGAGAGTATTTTATTGAGTAAGTTTCAAGATATCATTATCCTTATCCTTGTAAATTACTCTAATGGATAACTATTAAGACTGACATCAAACCTAATTTATGATAACAAAAACATATATTAATTTTATCCACGTTAATGAAATAAAGTTGTGAAAGTAAAATGAACTTTTAAAAATTAGTATAAAAGGAATACAAATATTCAAGTGTAAAGATATTTCAAATGTCTTTCTACTTAATTTTTTTAAATTCTAGTAAAATATCTTTCTTGTATGCACTATTAAAGATTATAATACATCAATTGAACAAAATGATACAAAAAAAAATTTGAATATAGATATTTGATCTTTTGAACTTCATTTTATGTTGAATGACAAAAAAAAAAAAAATCATCACAATGATATTAAAGGGAATGAAACGTCTTTATACCAATGCAAGGATAAAATTACACTTATGAACAATAATTAAAAATAAAAATAATTATATAAAAAATCATCAA
>Ga0214542_1011714_pt1 | contig 11826 bp, 5 predicted proteins | sample CNSS1metaG_FD_160096 | JGI IMG/M metagenome (GOLD analysis project Ga0214542, IMG submission 160096) | Root nodule microbial communities from cowpea collected in UCLA plant growth center, Los Angeles, California, USA - CNSS1 | ecosystem: Host-associated > Plants > Roots > Nodule | place: USA...
AATTTAAAAATTATAATATATTTTAAATATATATATATATTATATATATATATATATATATATATATATATATATATATATATATAAATAAAAAAAATCAAAATTTTGGGGGGCCGAGACCCCTCCCTGCTTCCACAGAGCTTCGCCTCTGACCGGACCTACTTATCTTTTGTCATTGAATAATTAATGTCACTTACGACCTCTATCCCACTATTTAGAGTTTCAATGGGGGATTTTCTGTGGAAATTTCATCCAAATTCACGAAAACCGTGTTTCTTGACCTTTATGGTGCATGGCTAACGTATATTAAGAAGTACTCAGTTTCACAAAACAAATAATAAACTGGGAATTACGGAATTCCACTGGTTTATCTTTTGTTCCACTTTGTCGCTTAGTGTAACATATTCAATTCTTATCTATTGCCCAATGAGTACTGTGCTAATCATCATCGGAGGAGGTATGATTTTAACTAACCAAATCTATTTGGTTCGAATTCATCTTTCACTATTAAAATAATTCATATTTTTTGTTAATTTTATTTTAAAATATTTTTTATAGAAAATATTTATAAATTTTATTGTGAAAATCTTTTTTTACAAAATATTTTTTATAAAACACTTTTAACAGCAAATTTTATAAAAAATACTTACAAATTTTATAATTTTATAAAAAATAATTATTTACAAAAAAATTACTTGCCAATTAAAATTCTTAGAAAAAATAACATAAAAGAATTGTTTCTTACAAAACTTATTAACAAATTTATAAGACTCATGTAACATTGAGAATTTTTAGTAATATTCAATTTTGATCTTGTTTTTCGATGGTTTAGTGATGAAGTTTGACTTACTTAACAGTGCTATAATGTATGGCAGGTGTATCCTTTGTGATATTTTGTATTTTTATATGGCTACGGCCCATCTTTGATGTTCGTCAAAAAGACTCACAATTTATGACACTCACCGTGAATAAATTTCTAAACGAGATGGAAAAGGAGAAGGTTATGAGGGTTACTGAAGAGCACCTAAGAATTGCAACTGATAACTATTCTTACTTGATGGGTTCAGGAGGTTTTGAAAAAGTCTATAAGGGAATTTTTAGTGATGGAACCATTGTAGCCGTCAAGGTTCTGCATGCGAATTCTAAAGACAGAATTCAGGAGCAGATTATGGCTGAAGTGGGAACAATAGGAAAAGTTCATCATTTCAATCTGGTTCGACTCTACGGTTTTTGTTTGGAAAAAAACTTCACAGCACTGGTTTATGAGTACATGGTGAATGGTTCTCTTGACAAGTTTTTGTTTAATCCAGAAAATGCCATAGCTTTTGAAAAGCTTTATGATATTGCAATTGGGACAGCCAAAGGCATTTCTTACTTGCATGAAGAGTGTCAACAAAGAATTATCCACTACGACATCAAACCCGGAAATATTCTCTTGGATAGAAACTTCAATGCTAAAGTTGCAGATTTTGGCTTAGCCAAACTATGCAACAGAGAAAATACTCACATTACCTTGACTAAGGGTAGAGGCACTCCTGGTTATGCTGCACCTGAGCTTTGGTTGCCAAATTTTCCAGTAACTCAAAAGTGTGATGTTTACAGCTTCGGGATGCTGTTGTTTGAAATCCTTGGAAGGAGAAGAAACTTTGAGATAGACCTTGCTGAAAGCCAGGAGTGGTTTCCAATGTGGATTTGGAAAAAATTTGAGGCCGAAGAAGCAGAAGAATTGATGGTAGCATGTGGGATAGATGATCAAAATAAAGAAACTGCAGAAAGAATGGTGAAGGTAGCTCTGTCATGTGTTCAGTATAAGCACGAATCAAGACCTGTAAGGAGTGTTGTGGTGAAAATGTTAGAAGGTTCAGTTGAAATTCCGAAACCTCAAAACCCTTTTCCGCACCTTATTCATGAGATTCTTCCACTGCCAGAATCATCTGGCAACACTTATACAAGTACTGTTCAAGGCTCTTCAGGGATGGTAACAGAATCCAGCCATGAACCTTCTTCTCTTGTTGTGACTAAGTTCGAGATTGAATCAGCCTCTACCTAAATCTTAATTCGATGACACAAAAGATCAATCCGTAGAAGTTGTTGGTCATGTGGAAAATTTGTTAGCTTTGACTAAGTCCCGAATTATTTTGTTTCTCTTTTTCTTTTTCCATTCTGTTACCCACACTAGGAATGCTTTGTGAATGATTACAAAGCATTCATATTTTTCTGTAACTCCAAATAATTTTACTTTTTTCTTCGTGAGTTAACATCTTGCATCAAAGCTAGGTGGGGTAGTAGACTTCAGTCTTCTTGAAACTTGTGATTCCAAAATTGAGTGTCTCTTATAAGTATTGAGCAATGCTCATGGAGAACCTCTTCAAGTTAAAAGAGTATTGAAATCTTACATAAGAAAATTCAAACACATCAATTTATTCTATCAAAATTAAGACTTTTAATATATTTCTATTTAGCTTGTATCCAAAAAAATTGATAGGTTATATATATTTCATATAGGTTATGGTCATGGTCATGGCATAGTTATGGTCATTGAGAGATTGTGGTTCTATATGGTTATATGACATTAGTCTTACACATATAAACCATCGGCTCTGATACCACTGCTAGGTTTATATATATTTTCATATATGGTTCTATATGGTTATATGACATTAGTCTTACACATATAAGATCTTAGACACCACTTTTACACCAAAACCTTAAGGCAATGTTGTTATGGGTCTTTATTCTTATATAGTGTTTAACTTTGTCTTTTCTATCCAATGTGGGACTTTTTGACTCACACTTGGACTATTCCCAACAAACACACTAATTACTTTATGTAGCATTGCTTTCATTATCCCCGAAATTCAAAGAAAAAACGCGTTTTCTGGCATATAAGGTCAACTACGCGGAATGAGCCGAACACGAAATATCTTGTGATATTAAATGGTTTAGTTACATCAGACTTGGTCTGAGAGACACTGTTTCTTCTTTCTCTCTGTCTATCCATAAATACTTTTTATATCAAATTTGCATGCTATCGGAGTCTTCTGCTGATCCAAACTCCATCGTTAAGTTTTCTCTCCGGGCTCATAAGCTTAGAGAATAAACATGAGTTTTCGATTTTCTTCTCCTCCTGTCCAGTTTTACGATTTTCAGACTCATCCGCAAGACGATTTTCAGACTCAAGCGCAAAACGAGTTTGACCATTTTATGGAATGGACAATAATAGCGTCTATTGGTAAGTGTATCATAAGTCTTAAATTTATTTGTCTCTCAATTTGAAGTAAGTTTAATTAGTCTTCCAAATCTAAATTTAATGTATCAGTTTATGTTAATCGAAAAAGAACTCGTTTTATTATGTTTGTAAAGATTGTCGATTATGCACTCTTCAAATATTCTATCATATTTGTTCTACTCCCTGTAATATATTCACTTCAATAACTACATATGTTGAAACGGAGCATGACGGGTTGAGAAACTACTTATGTTTGTTTTTTGTTATGAATTGAGATTCGACCCTCTAATGATTCAGTTCAAGTTCATCTCGATTAAATTTTTAGTGGGACATCTTTAATTTTTTTAACTTTGAATCTTCAATTCTTTATAATGGAGTGTTAGTAGCTATATATATTTCCTAGATATAAAAAGAGTCTAAAAATTCAAATCCTGTGGCAAAGTGCTGGTACAATGAAAAGTAGATAGGCTATACAGAAACATGTTGCATATATTTCCACCGCACAATCCACTTGTGGTAGGTTAGAAAACTTAATTTTGTCTTTTATTTCAATTTTCAGCTTCTGGGGTGGTGGGACTCGTAGCTATTATAGCAATAGTATATGCCATTATTCAATGCTTAAAGAAGGCAGGGGAAGCAATTCCTGCATATGCCCAGCTTCCTAGCACAGAGAATAATAATCATAAAACATCAAATTCATTTCCTTCAACCAGAGAAGTTGAAGTAGTGATAACACCAGCTTCCACAGTTCAAAATTCGAAAACTGAGTTTGCAACAATGGAAAGATTCCTGAGCAACATCAACAAGGAGAAACCCATCAGATTCTCTCCTGAGGAACTGGATATAGTTACATGGAACTACTCAACCATATTGGGTTCAGGTGCTTTTGGGGTTGTCTACAAAGGGAAATTGTGCAATGGAGATGATGTGGCTGTAAAAGTTATCAACAGTTTGGACATGGGAATGGAAGAGCAAATAAAAGCAGAGATTGGAACCCTTGGAAGAACCTACCATGTCAATCTGGTGAGGCTTTATGGCTTCTGCTTCCACCGTGACAAGAGAGCTCTAGTTTATGAATATGTGGAAAATGGGTCCTTGGACAAGCACTTGTTTGGTAGCCAGAACCAGGACATTGAGTTGAGGAAGCTTCTTGAGATTGCAATAGGAACAGCAAAAGGAATTGCTTATTTACACGAAGAGTGTCAAAAGAGAATAATCCATTATGATATCAAACCAGAGAATGTTCTTCTTGACATGAATTTGGAGGCAAAGGTGGCAGATTTTGGCCTGGCTAAGCTTTGCAGCAGAGAAAATAACGTTTCGGTAAACACACACTTTAGAGGAACAAGGGGATATGCTGCACCAGAAATGTGGAAGCTTTCTCCGGTGACTCACAAGTGCGATGTTTATAGTTTTGGCATTCTCCTGTTTGAGATGGTTGGAAGGAGAAGGCATTTTGATGATAGCTACAGAGAATCACAACAGTGGTTTCCACAGTGGACATGGGATATGTTTGAGAATAATGAGTTATCTGTGATGCTTTCACTTTGTGGAATTGAGGAGAAAGAGAAGGAGAAAGGTGAGAGAATGTTAAAGGTGGCTCTGTGGTGTGTTCAGTATTCACCTGATGAAAGACCTTTTATGAGTACTGTGGTGAAGATGCTAGAGGGTGAGATTGAAATTTCTCCACCTCCATTTCCCTTCCAAAACCTGGTGTCTGTTAAGCCAAACCTCACTCAAAAAGAAAGTAGTTCTGAAGATTCAGATGCCACCCAGTCATGGGAAACAACATCATACCCGGAATATGCCTCCAAAATCAAGCGCAATGCATTTGAGATTGAAGAACTTGCTTAGTTGTATCATAACAGTTCCGAGATTATTTTGCATTCAAAGAGCAAATTTTGAGCTTTGTTGAATTTACAACTACGAGAGGCACTTCCTGCAATAGCCCAATTTGTTGCCTAAACGAAAACCTCCAAAAATCTGTATCAATTTCAATATAGCAGATGTGAAAGCTTTGTAGTTTATGGAAGAAGTGAAAATAGGAATGCGGTAATCTTAGGAGTTACTCTTTGTAATCTTTGTAAACACTGATATCCAAATTGAACTGACATAACAATAGGTAGAAGTAAATCCAGAATTTTTCACACATACATATCACACTATCCCAAATTTTTTTTCCCCAAATGTAAGTTTATTTACCCAAATAACACATTTTTATTGTATTAGTTCATTTTTACTGTATTCATTCAGAATTTCGTTTTCAGTTAATCAAATTTTAAACATATTTTTGATATACTTGATAAAAAATAAGTTAAATTTACTAGTCCAAAAACATTATCGAAATTCCGAACTAAAATAATGCTGATTGCATAAATAAAAACTTATGTTATCTGAAAAATAAAATAAAAATCTATGCTATTTGTATGAAAAATTCATCCTTTAATTTTTTTTTTAAAACTAGATAGAAAATATGAATATTATTTGATACTTTTTAATTACAATAAGTTACTTTTGATATTATAATTATAATTTTGAATTGGTGTAATACATATATATATATATATGTATATATATATATATATGTATATGTATATATATATATATATATATATATATATATATATATATATATACATATATATATATATATATATATATATATATATATATATATATATATATATATATATATATATATTACAAAGTACGATCTTATCTTTGAAAAATTATTAAGGGGTTTTTTAGAGCAGTCAAAATGGGTTGGAACCCGCGAGCTAACCCGGCTCATCACGGGTTTTGGTTGAGTTGGATTAAAATTTTTTTACAAATTTCAATACGGCTTGATTTTTGACACGGCTCATTTAGAACCCGGCTCACTTGGGTTGAACCCGTGGTGAATCGGGTCACCAACCCGCAGATAAAAGAGTCACACAAGTGTTTTTTTTTTTAAGTTGGACTTTACATTTAGGTGATGTTAGGTTGTTTTTTTATCCAACACATAAATAATTTGTATTTTTTTAATTTTGGTTTATATTTGAATTTTCTTAAAGTTTATTTAGATTTTAATTAGAATTACAATTTAGTTTTAATTGAAAAAAAATAAAAAAAAATTGTATTTTTTCGTGAGCCAACCTGTTTAACCCACCAACCCGCCGTAGACTGGGTCGGGTTCGATTTTTTTTGCTCGCTAAAAAGTGAGTCGAGTTGGGTTTGTTCACTAAATCATCAACCCGTGGTGGGTCGAACCGGGTCGGGTTGGATTACTCGTTTTGACAGCTCTACACTTTTTCATATTTTTAAAATTTCTTTTATATAATATATTAAAAGTCATGCACTGTAAAAAATTAATCATTACTAATCCTTATGTAATTAATAAGTAATATAAAAATGTAATTTTTGTTCACAATATATTTAATATATTTATCACTAATACTTTTTATTTATAAGATGAGAAATACGTATAACTTACTAAACCATCTCGCTTGTGTTCTATTCTACTATCTATAAAAACAAAAATCAAAAGAACAATTAAACATATATCAGAAAAGAAATATCTGATAACTTATTGAAGAAATGCAGAACTTTCATTGTTATTAACCAGCAATGGTAGAGACCAATTCAATATCATTCCTCATCGGAGGAATGTCATATACAATGCTTGGTTCGGTTACCATAAAAGAAGAACTAGAATTGATACTTGTATTTACATCAGTTCGGGATGCATGATCAGAAGAACCCTGAAAAGTTCCTTCTATTATGTGCTGAAACGGGTTAGATGGTTGAGAAATTTCAACTGAACCTTCCAACATTTTCACCACATCACTCATAATTGGCCTTGTTTCTGGCCTATACTGAACACAAAACAAAGCTACCTTCACCATTCTTTCTGCCATCTTCTTATGCCTCTCCTCAATCTTACAAGCATTCATTAACACTTCCAATTCTCCAGCATCATATCTCTTCCAAGCCCACACTGGAAACCACTCTTCGCTTTGCGGAAGGTTAATGTCAAGGTTTCTTCTCCTCCCTATGATTTCAAACAACAGCATTCCAAAGCTATAAACATCACACTTGTGAGTCACAGGAAATGGCATCCAAAGTTCAGGTGCAGCATAACCAGGAGTGCCCCTTCCTCCTGTCATAGTTATATGAGTATTGTCCCTGTTGCAGAGTTTAGCCAATCCAAAATCAGCAACTTTGGGATTGAAGTTCTTGTCCAAAAGAATATTTCCTGGTTTGATATCATAGTGGACTATTCTTTGTTCACAATCTTCATGCAAGTATGCAATGCCTCTCGCTGTCCCAGCTGCAATCTCATGAAGCTTTTCGTATCCCAGAGTCTTGTTTTCGTGAAACAGATACTTGTCAAGAGATCCATTACTCATGTACTCATAAACCAGTGCTGTCAGGTCTTTCTCAAAGCAAAATCCATACAACTTGACAAGGTTGAAATGATGAACTTTTCCAATTGTACCCACTTCTGCCATAAACTGTTCCTTGATTCTCTTGTCAGAATTTGCACGTAGAACCTTCACAGCCACTGTTGTTCCATCACTTAAATTTCCTTTGTAAACTTCTCCAAAACCTCCTGACCCTAATGATGTAGAGTAGTTATCTGTTGCAATCCTTAGCAGCTCACCAGTGAACCTGATTGGCTTTTCTCTTTCCATGTTCCTCAAAATATTCTCAATGTGGATAAAATTCATTTCGGACAACCCTTCACTTTCTCTTTTGGACGCTTTACAGAAACAACCCAGGCTGAGAATCACGAACCACGCTAACAGAACTGCAATACCAACACGTCAGAAATTTAGCGAAAATCATTTAAAACCAACATACAAGAAGAAAAGAAATATATACATATATATGTGTGTGTGTATGTATGTATATATTTTGTGTTTGAATCCTACCAGCTACACCTATGAGAGCCCCAGCGTCCATGTTTGATTTATGTGAAAAATCAGATGTGACAATGAATATATATGTACATCTTCGGAAGTTTCAAGCTTCAGATATCAAATGATTGTTACATTACAGGGTCCCTATATCCATGGATATTCTATTCTTGATTGAATAAGCTGGCTAGCAATCTTACTAGCCGGCTTAAAGCAAATATGTTTGAATTCAATAACGACAAACACTAAGTTTAGCATTTCCATTTTCCTAGCACCATCCTCCTACGGTATTGTTAATTAAATATAAAAGAGTTCATGATTATACTAATGTCATGTATAGAGTAAACCACATTTTGTTATCTATTCGATTGAGTAATTGACAAGGAACTCCATGACGGAGAAACCAAAAAGATGACAACGACCAATAAGAGAGAGTTTCCTAGCAACCCACTTTCCTGAGAAACTCTACCACTTCTTGCTTATTACCAAAAACAAGAATCAATAGGAAGCTTTATGATTGTAAATTTCTCGTCTTCAAAACGTGTTTAGAGGTAAGACAGAAGCTATATCATAACAAGCCCTGAAAGTTTGATTAGAAATATACTACAATAAGATTAGAAATAAAATAACTCCATAATCGATTACAAACACAAATGAAAATATTTTACAACTTGATTCATCATGTAGCTATAAATAATCTGCATCACACATTGCTAGAGGCTAATTCAATGCCGTACTTCCTCATAATAGGAGTAGCACATACAATGCTGGAGTTTGTTACCATAACAGAAGAAGCAGATGAAATACTTGCTGTATTATAGGTCTGTGAAACTGGAACTGGATGAGCAATGGCAATCCCACCCATGAGGTGCTGAAAAGGGTTGTCAGGTTCTGGAATTTCCACAGAACCTTCCAGCATTTTCACCACAACACTCATTATTGGCCTTAATTCTGGCCTATACTGAACACACCACAAAGCTATCTTAATCATTCTTTCTGCAACCTTCTTATCTTTCTCCTCTATCCCACAGATTGATATCAACTCCCCCAGTTGACCAGCATCAAATTTTTCCCAAACCCTTATTGGAAACCACTCTTGGCTTTCAGCAAGTTTGATATCAATGTTTCTTCTTCTGCCTATGATTTCAAATAGCAGCATGCCAAAACCATAAACATCACACTTGGGAGTTATGGGAAAGGGCATCCAAAGCTCAGGTGCAGCATAACCTGGAGTTCCCCTACCTTTAGTCATGGTAATATGAGTGTTGTCCCTGTTGCAGAGTTTGGCTAAACCGAAATCAGCAACTTTAGGGTTGAAATTCCTGTCCAAGAGAATATTTCCTGGTTTTATATCGTAATGGATTATTCTTTGTTGGCACTCCTCATGCAAATAAGCAATGCCTCTAGCTGTTCCCACTGCAATCTCATGAAGCTTTTCATATCCTAAGGTCTTCTTTTCATGGAACAAGTACCTATCAAGAGAGCCATTACCCATGTACTCATACACCAGTGCTACCAGGTTTTCTTCAAAGCAAAATCCATGGAGTCTTACAAGATTGAAATGATGAATTCTGCCAATGGTTCCCACTTCTGCCATAAACTGCTCCTCGATTTTCTTGTCTGAAGTCCCTCGCAGAACCTTCACTGCAACAATGGTTCCATTACTGAAAATTCCCTTGTAAACTGTTCCAAAACCTCCTGACCCCAACAAGTTCGAGTAGTTATCAGTTGCAATCCTTAGTTGTTGATCAGTGAATCTGATTGGCTTCTCCCTTTCCATGTCGTTAAGAAATTTATTTATAGTCAGAGTCAGAAATTTTGAACCAGGAAGTACTGATCTATCATTCTTCTGATTTCTTTTTCTGCACACACAGATCAAAATACCTATCTTCACCAAAATCACCACTGCAAATTTTTAATCTATAATTAGAAATCCTGTGAGTAAAGCTTGGAAAACAACCATTGAAGAGAATTGAATTCGTTGAAAAAAAAAAAATACCACAGGTTAAAATCTTACCAACTATGATGATGACCCCAATTACTGCACCAGTTGACATTTGACAAGATAACAATTCAAACTACCAAAGTGATTTGCAGGAATTGTTTGAAGGAAAGGAACACAGTAGTTAAATTTATATGCAAAATTCCATGCATTTATCCACTACAAGACAATTAACTTTCATAGATTCATATCGGTCAAAGAACGGATGCAAGTCGCCTGATAATTTATTTTATTTTTATTATGAAAACTACAAAAAATTTCATTAATGTCAGTGAAGCTACATTGGACTTCAAATTCTTTATTGGCTATTTGTATTATCACATTTAAAATACACTGATCTTTTGCATATTTTAGTTTTTTTATTTTTATTATTTGTTGAACAAAGAAATGCATAAAATTTTGTTTTTGATTAATTAAAAAAAAATAAGCTGACCTCAAAGTAAAAATATTAAAAATTAATGTTCCATAATTCCAATTTCCTAGTATATACCATTCTCCTATAGGGTACCTATAATAATATTCATTTTATGTTTGTAGAATATTCTACTCCACGAAATAACGACATAATAACAGTAACACATGATAAATTATAATTAGCCAGAAGAGATGAGAGCGACTAATGAAGCCAGTGAGAATTTTCATTGGAACGTTATCAGGAATCTCTTGTATGCTCATTTTTATTCCTCTTAACACTGTCAGATGCGTAAAAAGCAAGTAAAACTTTCTTAAAAAAGTTTTATATGCTTCTAGAGAAAACAAATATTTGTGTTAATGGACACAAGAATTTCTTCATTGAGTATTTGAAAATTTTATGGTTGGCGCTTTTGGCAAATGTTTAGGTTCAACCATTTACATACTAGTTTGGTTAAGTTGGCTCTCGTACCTCGTACTAAACGATTTTTAATGATATAGTTTGGATGAAACCTATAGAAGTTTCAACAATTAAGAAATGAAGAAAACAAAAACAAACTGTGGCATAGTACTTTGAAACTAACTAGCTAAATATCCATTAGAAGTAATAACTTGCTGACAGCCCGTGTATATATATAACAGGTTGAATTTAAAGGATAAATTCTTGTTTCCTGTCGCTTTTAGGTTCATTTTCCATTCACCAAATATATTGATGAATTATATCATGTTTCATATTCTGATTGGTGTTTGTGTCTAACCATGTGTTTACAATCTTTGTATTTTTAGTAAATATTAGGCTCTTCTGTTTAGGTTGGTGGTGGACTCATTTCTTATCCCTGTATTAGTAGACTGTTATATTATCTGATGGGGTGGGAACGTGAAGGTAATGTTTTTTGATTACAATAGGTTCAGAATGGAATTCTATCTGTATATGTGTTGTGTTGCTTAAGTCTTGTTTTGTTTTTGCATAGTAAAAACTTATCAGGATAGCAAGAATAATTATATTGACATGACTTGTTTTTTTTCTGGTATTGGAATCTACACTGGTGTGTGGTGTTCTGCTTATGATTCTATGCAGGATCCATACTGACATTAAAAGTGGTAGATCAAGTTCATGCTCTAGTCTCCTTTTTTATTATACGGTTTTCTTGTAATTTGGTGGACAACAGTCATAGGAGAGAAAGAAATATGGTTCAGATTTGTTCTTGTTGTTTTTTTCTTCTTCTTTTTCTTCCTACTTTGTTTTTTTTTTTTATTTGGGTTGGGGTAACCCTATTGTCCCTATA
>Ga0214542_1011715_pt1 | contig 11823 bp, 7 predicted proteins | sample CNSS1metaG_FD_160096 | JGI IMG/M metagenome (GOLD analysis project Ga0214542, IMG submission 160096) | Root nodule microbial communities from cowpea collected in UCLA plant growth center, Los Angeles, California, USA - CNSS1 | ecosystem: Host-associated > Plants > Roots > Nodule | place: USA...
TATATATATATATATATATATATATATATATATATATATATATATATATATATATATATGAATATAAAGTTATGTTATTATTAATGTTCTCTCAAGGAAAATCTTATGGTAAAAAAAAATTAATTCCATATTTTTTTATCAAATAATAATTATTTAATATAATAGTCGGAGCGTCACAAATTAGGTTCCCCCACTTGACAAAACGGCTCAATAATCCCACACAACGCTATGAATACCAAAACATTATTAGCTCTACAAGATTCTCTATTTATACCTAGGAACAACGCAAGAACGATCAGAACCTATCGTTATGATTACTGATCAACAGAGACTCATATAAAAATATTCAAAGGACACATGCAAATGGAAAAGCCTCACATGCAATAGACATTAGAAGAAGACCAAGGAAAAATGGTTAAAACTTAACTTACTTATATAGAGAAACTGATTTGTCCAAATTGAAGAGCTTGTCACGAGGATCACTCCTACGGTCTGATATCTTTAATCAAGCGAATAGAGAAAGAGAAATCTTTGAGAAAAATTAGAGAACCCTGGAGAAGTGATTTTTAAAGAGATGGTATGTTTTAAAACAATGAAACTTAGTCATAATAAAACTATATATACTAAAATATTTTAATATTAAAATAATTGAGTCTCACTATTTTTAAACTATTATCACTTCTAAAATGTCATTTTTTAGGATTGTACAAAAAATATTTTTTATGATTTTTTATAACAAAATATTTGTTAATAGTAGAAATAAGGTTTAACAAAATTAGGAACATAGTTGAGATCGACTTCTAAAAAAAGATGAATCTCAAACTAAAGACTAATTAAACTTAGATATAATGTTCCAAAAAAAAAATGCCCAAATTATATGTAAAAACCAAAACACGTACAATAAGTAAAAAAAAAAAAAAAAAAAAAAAAAAAAAAAAAAAAAAAAAAAAAAAAAAAAAAAAAAAAAAAAAAAAAAAAACTGGCAATGAAATAACTTCCAAACTTTTCCGATCTTCACTTTTTCTTTATCACTGTCATTGTTTTATTCTGTATACATTTTTCTTTTCCTTCCCTAAGTTTTCTGTTTTCCTTTCAGAAGAGGTGTAGAATAATTTTTTCTTTCTATTTTTACTTTTTCATTTTTCACTTCTATTATTTTTATTTATTTATATATTATATATATATATATATATATATATATATATATATATGTATATATATATATATATATTCTTTTTTTGCTAAACTTAAAGTTTAAAAATGTCTAAAGAAAATTTATTTCATCCTTTCTGCCTTCCATTAATTAAAAATATATTTTTTATTTTATTTTAAAAACAAATTTATTTATTCGGAGGAAATTAAGAGTTAAAAAATGTATAGTAAATTATATTAAAATTTGAAATTAAATTAATTAAAATATTCAATTAACTTTAATTAAATTTTTATTAAATTAAAATTAAACCAAATCAATTCTTTTTATGTTAATTCAAATTAATATTTTTTTTTTAAAAAAAAAAACTTATCAGAATATTTATTAAATTTTAATTTAAAATGAAATTTTAACTAAAAATATTAACCAAAACACAATTAACATATATTAACATATATTAACATATAATATTTATTAAATTTTAATTTAAAAAAATCTAAACTAAAAGTATTAACGATATTAATATATTATTATTTTAAATTATTTAATAAATTTTAAATAAATTTTTATTTATATAAAATTGAAATAAATCAAATAAATTTTATTTTATGTTAATTTAAATTAATATTTAAAAAATGTATATAAGGATTAAAATATTTATTATATTTTAATTTAAAACAAAGTTTTGATGAAAATAATAACCGGATTTTGAATTCAGTTAATATATATTAAATTATATTAAAATTTTAAATTAAGCTAACTAAAATATTTAATAAATTTTATTTAAATGTTTTACAATAAATTAAACTAATTAAAATATCTAATATATTAAATTATACTAAAATATTAAATTAAATACATATATTAATTTAAATAAAAAAAATTTAATAAAAAATTTTTAAAGACAATAAATTAAAGAAAATAAAAAAAACTAAAAAAAAATTAAAACTACAAAAGAGGCACAAAATAAATAAAATTAATTAAAAACTAAATCCTAAGTTAAAAAAAAAAACTAAAATAAAATAAAAATAAGTTAAATAAAATTCAAAAATTAAAAAGAAAATTATACATATAAAGGATTTCGAAATTTGTTAAATAACTTAACCGGATTTTGAAATCTAATGAATTCCTAAGTTGGATTTTGAAATTCGATGAGTTACTAAACTGAATTTTAAAATCTAGTGTGTTTGTAAACTGGATTTTGAAATCTGGTGTTTTTTAATCGGATTTCTAAATCCAATGTTTTCTTAAATTAGGTTTCGAAATGGGGTATTTTTCTAAATCCGTTAAATTACTAAATTGGATTTCGAAATTCGGTGCTTTCCTAAATTTGTTGAATTACTAAATTGGATTTCGAAATCCGATGTTGAACCGGTGTACTTGCTGGATAATTTACATCCTTAATTAGGGGATCATTAATCACATATTTTGTCATTCAGACTACATTTATTAATTATTCAACCTTATTGTACTTGTTAAACGTTTTCTCTTAGTTGTCTAACACAACTTCACTTTTAACCAGAGACTTGCGCGTCTGGTAGAGTGATTGTTTTGTTATTATCCAAATCTCGTTGGTTACTAGGGCTCGTGTATTCCAACAAAAGAGGAGGCGGCGACAACAACAATTACAATGACATAGGAAGAGGAAGGGAGGAAAAGGTGAAGGAATATGAGGAGGAGCCAAAGGCAGCATACACAACATATGTGACGATAGTGGTAGTGGTAGAGGAAGAGAAAGACCGAATTGTGATACTTACCGATGGAATTTACGGATAAAAAGAAATTTGTCAGTAATTATGGGTTAACTATGTTTTACGTCCTCAAACTATTGAGCATTTTTGGTTTTGGTCCCTCCTTCAAACTTTAATCTATTTTGGTCCCCCATCTTCTGAAACTCGTGGAATTGGTCCCTATTTTAGCATGTCGTTAGTTTTTTTTTGAGCTGGCAGACGGAGTTCTAGGTCACACGTTATTTTTAAGAGAGATTTCAGCTACAGTGCAAACGTGGAAGACAAAAAGTAAACTGGAGTGTGAAGCTTTGGTTTTGTTAATCAGAAAGCGTACAAAAGAATTTGAATCGACCCTTCCCCAGGTTGCGTTGTATGATAGTGGTAGTGCAACTGATATTTTCAAAGAGAAGCTTTAAAGTGGGATTGCGAATTGGAATAGGGTTCTGATTTCGAAAACAAAATTGGAGGTTTTGGTTTGCAGCTCGAAGACAAATTGGTGGGTTCGTGTCGCGAAGTTCTTCGACGGAGGTAAGTGGTTATTTTTTGGTTTCATTTTTTCTTTCCTCTGTGTAGTTCCATTGGGTTTTCATCGAAGTGATTTTTCTGTTGCTTTGCAATGTAGGGTTCGAGATGGGTTTTGATCTCGTTTTGTATCATATGGGAAGGTTTGAAAAGAAAAGGGGAGTGAAGTATGTTGGTGGAGAAATACATGTTGTTAAGTGCATTGACCCTGATCGTTGGTCATATTTTGAAGCATTGGGTATAGTCAAAGAATTCAAGTATGGTGGTGAAGTTAGACTATGGTGGAAGGGTTCATCTGAAAGCCTATACAACAGTCTAAGGCTACTGAGTGATGATAGGGAAGCATTGAACCTAGCTAAGTATGCAGATGATAATGAAGAAGAAGTTGAACTGTACGTGGAGCATCTTCCTAGTATGACAAAAATTATTAAGTGTATTGAAGGAGTGGGTGAAGAGGCAGGACAAGAACAGGTTGTACAGCAAGAGGTTGTCGAGGAAGTGGTTGCTGATAAAGTGGTAATGGGGGAAGAAGAGGTTAGGGAACAAGAGGTTATGGAAGAAGTTAGGGAAGAAGAGGTTGGGGGAGAAGAGGTTAGGGGACAGGAACTCAGGGAGAAGAGGTGAGGGAAGAAGAGGTTAGGGGACAAGAACTGAGGGGAGAAGAGGTTAGGGGATAGGAACTAAGGGGAGAAGAGGTGAGGGGAGAAGAAGTGAGGGAAGAAGAGGTTCGAGATAGACTTGATGAGAGTGAAGAAGAAAGGGTTGCTGATGATGATGATGGGTTTGGCATGGATAATGTGCCACGAAGAAATTTTCAACAGGTTTTGGAGAGGTGGAATAGATTGAAAGCAAAGTCCAATTCAGGTAGGAAAAAGAGAAATGTTGGTGAAGGGTCATTTGTGACTAATGACTGTGTTGGACAACATGAAATCAATGAAGAATACGATAGTGAGCAACTGTGCTCTGATGTTGATAGTGATGAAGGTGTTAGTGATAAAATGCCAAAATTTGTGAAGTATAATGCTGAAGATATGAACAAGAGCTTCAAATTCAGATTAGGGATGGAATTCTGTTCCTTTAAAGATTTCAAGCATGCCCTTATGGAGCATAGTGTATTGAATGGGAAGGAAATTAAATTTGTGAAGAATGATGGTAAAAGAGTAAGGGTTGTTTGTAAAAAGAAGCGTGGCTTTCTAATAATGGTGAGCAAGGTTGGTGGTAGCCAAACCTTTAGAGTGAAGACACTTGTTGGCAGTCATAGATGTGGGAGGGTTATGTTCAACAAGAATGCAAATAAAGATTGGATTGCACAGGTATTGTTGGACAAATTTTTAGATGTGGGGAACATGACTGTAAACCAAATAATTGATGAAGTTAGAAAGAATTATAGTGTTGGGGTAACGCCTTGGAGAGCTGCCAGAGCAAAGGAGATTGCAATGGACTGCATGGTGGGAGATGGTCAACGACAATATGCTCTGCTTTATGATTATGTGGCTGAGTTATTAAGAGTAAAGGCTGGAACCTTTAAGATCAAAATTAACCAACACACTCCCACTTTGCAACCAAGATTTGGGTCTTTTTACATGTGTTTAGATGGCTACAAGCAGGGGTTCTTGGCTGGATGTAGGCCTTTCATTGGTGTAGATGGTTGTCATTTAAAGACAACCTATGGTGGTCAATTACTGGTTGCAATTGGTAGAGACCCAAATGATCAGTACTTTCCATTAGCCTTTGCAGTGGTGGAAAATGAATGCAAAGAAACTTGGAGATGGTTTCTATCATTGTTATTGGAAGATATTGGGGACATCCAATCGAATTGTTGGGTTTTCATTTCGGATCAACAGAAGGTAAACATAATCTGAAACAGTTTTAATTTTGTTGTTTCATACATCTTAATTGAAATGATAACAATATTATTGTATTCTTTGTAGGGACTAATGACAATTTTCGATGAGATATTGGAAGGAGTGGAGCATAGGTTCTGTTTGAGACACCTTTATAGTAATTTTAAAAAGAGATTTGGTGGAGGAGTTGTCATCCGGGACCTTATGATAGGGGTTGCAAAGGCTACCTTCTATCAAGCATGGGAAAAAAATGGGTGAGTTGCAGAAAATTAATCCAATGCTTATAAATACTTCAAATACCTAGGAAATGTTGGTGTAAACATGAATTTAGTATGTATCCTAGGTGTGATGTGTTGATGAATAATTTATCTAAATCCTTCAATAGCTCAATTCTGATTGCTAGAGATAAACCTATCATAACTATGATGGAGTGGATTAGATCATACATCATGGGTATGTTTGCATCCCTAAGATACAAATGCAGTTTATATACTGCAAATGTGATGCCTAAACCTCAAAAAAGACTAGATAAGGAAATTGAAAAAAGTGCAAATTGGATTCCAGTCTGGGTAAGGGGGGCAAAGTTTGAAGTGACTCAGGGGTTCACCATGGAAAAATTTGTTGTCGACCTAACTAAACATAGTTGTAGTTGTTATTTCTGGGATTTGGTGGGGATTCCATGTAGGCATGCAGTGGTTGCAATTCACTACAAGATAGAAAATCCTGAGGATTATGTTCATCCTTATTACCAAAAAAATGCATATCTAGCTTGTTATGGACCTGAAATAAACCCCATAAATGGACAACAAATGTGGCCTAAAAGTGATTTCCTAGAGCTGCTACCACCTATCTACAAAACACCACTAGGACGACCCAAGAAACTACGTATGAGGGAAGCAGATGAACATGTTAGTCATTCAAAAATAACTAAGAAAAATATTGCCATGAAGTGTACAAGATGTAATCAGTTTGGACATAATATTAGGACCTGCAGAAAGAGAAACACAACCAGAACAACCAGACAAGTAACATTTAATTCAGTTTTCTATCTTTATTTTGTGATACAATATTCAAAATAATTTGAATACCCATTTCACAGAGGAACACCCATGCACCAGCAGCAACTGAAGCTGAATGTAGCAATTCTGCACAAGCAAGAAGGCAAAGGCCTCGTAAGAGGGAGAGATCCTCATCTTTGGCTGGCACCAGCAAGCAATGAGCAACAACAATAACAAGAAACACAACTCCACAAGTTATAGGGTCCCAAGCAAGTAGCATTGCACCCACTGGACAGCCCACGTGATTTGATTCATTGTAACTTTGTAGTTGGTTTGTTGGATTAAGTGAAAACTTTGTTTTTTTTTGTGTACATGTATGCATTATTGTTCCCCACTAATGGAACACTATAGCGGTAGCTATGCATGTGGTGGACCACCTTTTGTTATAGGCACCACTTTTGATGTAGGGACCACATTTTGATCATGGACCACTACTAAAACATTACAGCCATGATGCTTTTTGTAATGACTTAGCAGTTGTTTAATTCATATGGTTTCAATGTCGACTTTATATAATTATATGTTTGGTTCAAACTGTTAAAAATTTCAAATTAGTAAAGAAGTAACTCATTTATGGCAATCTTCACATAAGCCATATTTAAAACAAACCAGTATGTAAATAAAGCTACCAAAACGGAAAAAATATGGCTTGCGCGCAGTTAAAAAAATGGCCAACAGATTGATAATACCACAAGGGTAATGGAACACCAATTCAACCAAGTGAAATGGAACACCAATTCATTCATTAATAATAAATCCCCACGAATACAATACCTATCTAAAATAACCCCTAAAACATAAAAACCTTCACTACCACAACTCACAACTACATACCTAACCTAATTACAATTCACCTTCAACAAGAACATAACCACAAATAAAACTGTAAACGTCCACGACATAAGAAATAAAAATTGCAGGAATTTCCCTAATCTTTTCTCTGTTTGCAATTTCCTCTTCAACTTCTCATTTTTCTTTGTCAATTCCAGGATAACTTTGTCCCTATCCAAGCAAACTTCATCTTCTTCTACTATTTTTCTACTGTTAGCTTCAATTTCAGATTCTTTACCTTCGAATTCAGATTCATCTTCTTTAACCCACTCAAAATAGTTGCAGTGTGAATTAGACTGCAAAAGGAAAAAATTATAGCATTTCCATACATCAAACTCAAGCAAAAGTGATGGAAATTGTTATACTTACAGCCTTTAGGAGCAACAATCTTTCCCCACACCCACATACTTTTGATGCTATTTCCGAAGACGAGGCACAACTCTGCGACATTTTCGAACCAATCTTCCTCTGCGTAAAATTGAAACCTTTGCTACCACTCTTCATAACTGACTCCAGACGAATGTTGTTGCCTCAGTTTCCCCAACACAAATCAATCTTCCTCTTCGGTCACACTCTTTAGCACATTACCACTGTTCCAATCTCGTTCCAATCCTCCAATCACAATGTTAGGGTTCAAATCCTGTATTTGAAGCTTTTGAGTAAAATAAAGTAATTAACTTTTATTTTGTCACATTTCACTGTAGCTTAATTGACCCTTAAAATAACGGGTGACATGGAACTCCGTTTGCTAGCTCAAAAAAAAAACTAACGACATGCTAAAATAGGGACCAATTCCACGAATTTCAGAAGATTGGGGACCAAAATAGATTAAAGTTTGAAGGAGGAACCAAAACCAAAAACGTTCAATAGTTTTAGGACGTAAAACATAGTTAACCCCAGTAATTATTGATGAATCTTGATGGTCTATAATTACTGATGGATAATTACCTGACAAATTTTATCATGTCAGTAATAGCAAATAAATTTTTCTATTCATTGATAAAATTTATCGATGAACATTTTATTAACATTTTTTTTGTTATCGATAAGTCATCAATAAATCTTCTTTTCTTTTTTTAGAGAGCCCTTCACTCTTTTGGAAACTACTTACCACAAAACTCAAGTGTAAAATGTAAATTTTTGAAGATTAACACAACTTTTTCTTTCAAAGCACATTCAAAACAACATACAAGTGTCCCTTAGTATCATAAAATTGCTTGAGGACATTAGTTAGCCCATATGAATCACAAGCCACTAATGCAATGCATATCTTTTTAAAGGCAACTTTCCATTCATCCCGTTCTTAATTTGAATTTCATGATAACCACTTCTTAAATCAAATTTTAAAATATACAACTACCATGCAATTCATCCAATACATCCAATAAATCATCTAACATAAGAATATGGTTATTTAGTAATTTATAATAATTGCACATCCTCCAAGATGTTGCCGAATGAGGTTAATGTGGTTTTCCCTAGAGGTGGTAGTCCTCTAGGCACTTCATTGAAAAAACATTATTGAACTACTGTAAAAGAGAATCTAAACTAGAAGGAAGGTTAATTTGATTTGAGTAGTCAACACCCAAAGTGTTGTTTTTGCAATAAAGTAAAGATAGACGTTTGCTAGAAAGTAGCACTTTCTCCATTTCACTTATTTTAAATGCATTCATTATCCCTCATGTGTTTATCTCTTTTTAGGTGTTTCACGTTGTTTTGCTTATATGTTTCACTAATTTCTCTTTTTTCTCGCACTGTTTTTTTTTTCTCTCAATTTCAATTGATCTTCACACACCTCTTTAAGAGAAAATGGTTTTGAATAATCTTTTTGTTGTTGTGCATGAAAGAAAATTTATTGGTAAAACCATTATAGATGACTTTCACGTCAAAAAGTCATGGCCTCCCTAAGAGAATGTGAGTTTCTTCTTATCGAGTGACATTAAACAAGACCTTGTCATTGTATTGTCGTATTGATAGGTTCCCGTCCACTTGCAAGTGGTGTACATTGGACAATTGTTATTTTCTTCTTTCTTTTTTATTCTATGGCTTTAACTTCTTTCTTTCATTTTTATCTTTTCTCTTGGCACACAATCACTATCGGTAACCAAATTAGTGATCAAAAATTGCTTCTTCTTGATTTAAATAGTAACTAAATTTTTAGTTACACAAATTAGTCACTAAATCTGTGACTAAATTATACAATTACTATTATAATGTTATTTTATATCTTATTTTTTTAAATAAGATGCAAGAAAAAAAAACCTATCACTATTATTTTTACAGAATAATCATCCCTCATTATAAATTAAAAAAAAAATCTAATTATAAATCTTACCTCATTTATAAATAAATAAAAAATACAATCTTCATATTTTTAAAAAATGAGATAAAGTACCCTAATAATTAATTTATCATTTGGTTCTAGATTTGAATCCTAACTCAAAACAAAATATTAATGTAATTAGCTCAGTACCTTCATACTTTGGTTTCAAATAAATACAAAGCAAAAGTACTCTACACATAGGATATTTTTGGACGTTGTATAAAATATTGTGGTGTAAAAGAATCAACATTAAATCTTCGTTACTTCATTGAAAGATATTATATGGACATCTTTGGTTTTATTATACAATAGGCAGTGGATATTTATATATATATATATATATATATATATATATATATATATATATATATATATATATATATATGTCACAGTCACGACATTTGATTTATTTGTCCGTTCAAGGAACAGTCAATATAAAAGAAGATTGTTCTAAATGATATACTTCTACAACCTTGGATAAATATGTGTTTCTGGTATACTGCTACAACCTTGAACAAATGTGTGTTCCAAAACATAAATTGATATTTATATTGTTGGATTGTCTTATAGATTTTTTTTTTCTTTTTTTATGAATAGACATAAAACAGTGGCCCCTGATACTTTCTCCCAAAAGAATCTTGACTTTGGTAGCAACAAGACGCAATGTTCATCTTCAAATCACAAAATCTTAAAGAGGAAATCAATTCTATAAATGAAGAAATTCGTCTCGATCTTAAGACACTCAAATCGTTTAGTTTAAGATTACCTCCACTTTCAACTATAGCATTCTTTAGGCTAGAACATTCAAGTGTATTGCGATTAAGGCAACTTTATTAATTTACTAAATTAATTTATCTTGGAGGAGCTTAACTAATTATTGGAAAACCATCTTAAAAACAACCTCCTAATTAGGCCTGAACTATGTGAAAGAAAAAAAAAAAGATGAAGTTTCCAAGTTCAAAGGAAAAACAATTTGTTTGGCCCATAAGTAAGCAAAGGTAATCCAAATGCCAAAGTGCATCGTCTTTGTTCGGTGGGGACCCACAAGTAGCGGACCATGGGTAAGTGTCCAGTTGATTTTGTTAAATTTATTACTAAAAAAAAAATATACTCCCGCCAATCTTATGTTGTCCTTTCCAAAATTTTGCTTCCCTTAGTTTTTTATTTTTATTTTAAAAGATTGTTTGATTGAGACTCAAATATATTTTAATTGTTTTTACTGAGTTAGGATCTTATATCTACCACCACCTTTGTTACATAAGTCTGATCAGAGATGTTAAAATGATTCAAAGTCATAAAGTCAACTTCATTTATTATGGATTTGAATTTAGGATGCACGAATATATGATATGTGTATCAAACATGATATATATCCAATACATCAATATATCATGGAGTTTGACAATTTGATTTTTTTATTATTTGAATGGTTTAGATATTTAATTTATTTGTCTGTAAAATTATATAAATTGACAATTTAATTTTCAACTAATATTTTTATAGTAGTATTTGATGAATAGGTAAGTATTTTGATTGTACAGTAATGAATTCACATGTCTTAATTACAACCAAGAGTTGTAAATTATTCTTTTAAAGAAAGGGTTAGATTTATAGATGAGAAATCTCTCCACTTACGACTTATCTCTCTCACTTTTCTATAAATCTCCTCACATTTATTTTCTTCATCACCTTCATTTCCACCATCTCAGAGTCATATCTTTCCATTCAAAACTTCTTTTTTGGTCTATTCTTTTATTTATGTTTTATTTTTGTTGAATATGAATACATTATAACATTTTTTCTTGAAATTATTGTGAGTTGTGTTGGCCACATCAACACAAACAAAATTAACAGTAAATATAGATTTCATTTAATGATATGATTTTTCATCTTCAAATATGGACGTCTAGATTAAAATAATATATGACTTTTTATTTTTTCACCAAGACTAACATACTCATGATGTCAAAAAAATTCGCACTTGCATGTATTTGTAGATACAATCCGCAACGGATAGAAAATTGATATTATAAATGAATATTCGCGGAATGGATATGAGTAATTTTTATACTCGAATGTTAACGGAACGAGTACGGATATCATAATATTTGTATATGTGAATATCTGTACCCGTTATAATCTAATTTAAATTAAAAAAGATTAAAAAATCATTATTAAAACATTAACACATTGATTTTGAATGAGTTATTTTTTATGAATTGATTTTCAAAAATCTTTATGTAAGACCCCATTTTCTTTTCAGCCCTAATGTCAGTGGGCCGCCCTCGTAAGTGGGCCTAAGGCCGACCCAACTTGTAAGCCCTTAGGTCTGCCCTAAAACCTAGGGTACCCTACACTTCAGAGG
>Ga0214542_1011717_pt1 | contig 11820 bp, 11 predicted proteins | sample CNSS1metaG_FD_160096 | JGI IMG/M metagenome (GOLD analysis project Ga0214542, IMG submission 160096) | Root nodule microbial communities from cowpea collected in UCLA plant growth center, Los Angeles, California, USA - CNSS1 | ecosystem: Host-associated > Plants > Roots > Nodule | place: USA...
CAGCTCTAGACAAGGGCAAAGTGCCTCTGAAAGTGTAGGGTACCCTAGGTTTAGGGCAGACCTAGAGCTTATATACACTGGGCCAACCCTCAGGCCCACTTAGGGGCAGCCCATTAACCTTTAGGGCAGCAGAGGAAAAAAAAAAGGTTCTTACATAAACAATTAAATTTTAAACAAAATTTATATAAAGTTAAAAAAAAGTAAAAAAAAGTAAAAAAAATAAAAAATAAAAAGCATCGACACCGGTGTCGTAACCGGTGTCACTCCTTTATAAACCAAGGCACCGGTTACCGGTTACGTAACCGGTGCCATTCTCCTTTCAAAACACCACAACATTGCAGTATCGATGCATATAACCACCAACCACACCACTACCCACCACCTCAACAAAGCACGACCACCCTTCATGGCACTCCTCGACCACCACACCCCAAATCACCTCATCTTCTTCCCCTCCATGCACATGATTTTGGAAACGGGAAACAAAACTAAAGGGGAGTTTCGTAATGTATACAAAACATATGTAGTATACTCGCGTATCCTCGCACTTTTGAGGGGATGGAATAATCCATCCATCCCCCAAATCGCCTCTCGCATATCCCTTCAATTCATGTAAAACGAACGCACTCACGTACCAAAATCCGCTCTCCCAATTTTACTTAAACAATGCAATACCCTCAAACGAACACTGCGTAAAAGAGACTTGAAAACGCCAGCTTAACACACCCTACCAAAATGCTTACTTTGCTGCCCCTTCATCTTATAGTTGTATTCTTGACACATGCAAGCCTTTCTCCATAATCATGTTCAATTCAATAATGCCATCAAAATTAATCGGATTATCTGTGAGCACTATAACCTAGAGAATTCAAGAATGTCATTTTGATTAAATATACAATGTAAATTGAAAAATAAAAACAATTAAAATTGATCCCATCAATCAAATATATGCTAGACAATGAACATCTTCATCAAGGGAATGAGAACCAAATTCAAAATTAAGGGCAATGAGTGCAGCAATGAAAACTACATGTATGCTTTGAGAAAATGAATCAATAATAGGTATCGTGTTGCCTATTCTGGGAGAGTTATCACCTATATAATCTCTTGCATTTACGCAATCTGAAAAACCACTTTCTTAATGAAAAAATAACTTATGAAATGTGCGATTTGGAAGTCACTTCAGATGAGTCTAGAATATAATTTTAAAGTAACTTTCCAAGTTTAAAATATTTTAAAATTGTATAATTTATAAGTCTTTCTTTTATATAAAAAAGAGTTTCCAAATTATGTAATTCAAATTACAATTTTGTCTTTCAATATTTTCAAATTACGGATCTAGATTATGTAATCTGATATACGGTTTTAAATTCCATGTTATGGGATTACAGAACAAAATTATCGGGTGCAAAAAGAAAGTTCTTTATCCCTTTTATGATTTTATTTGGGCTCAGCTCAAAGTCTTTTTCATTTTCCTTTTGTTTGGAGCCAACTTAACATTTTCTTTCTTGAATTTAATTTCGCTTAACTTTTTGCTATTAATGTACTTTACTAATTTCTTTATATTTATATTAATTTCTTAAATTGGAATTTTTTTATGATAATGACCTTAGTTTTTCTTAGTGTAAGCAGACCTAAACCCATATCATCTTTAAATAAAAATGAATCAACTCCAGATTCAGACTTAATTAGTTCTATGCTTTCAAGAATGTTCACTATGACAGCTTGGTTAACCCCTAGTGTTTCCATTTAAAAGGTTATATATATTTATATATATATATATATATATATATATATATATATATATATATATATATATATATATATATATATATACATTCAAGTGTTTTTGAGAATACGAAAGTATATTAGATCTTAAAAATCTCAAATTAAAAAATTAAGCTCTTCTTTTTAACAACAAAATAGAAATCGCTCCATTAATACTTTGTTCCAAGAAAATGGTGGTTAAGATACAATAATATTTCATTTCAAGAAAAAAAAAATATATTCATCTTTCCTGAAATTGTTTTAATAACAGGTGTCTTCTAAATTTTAAAGAAATACTCGCTTCTTATCTATTTCTGTAAGTGGAAACATTTATATTGTGTTAAGAAGAAGCAAATGATTAAAAGAGTAGTAAAAGAAAGCGCAAAGCAAATGATTAAGTGTTACTTTCTTCTCATCCTAATTACTTGGTCTGATATCATTTTGCAGTGGTGGGAAACATGGAGAATGTAAATTTGTGTATTTATTTAGCCAAATAACTAAAAACCACCATTCTCTCGTGGAGATTTCAACACTTCATACCTACATGTGTCAGCGGGAAGGATAGAGTATGGGTAATAGCTTTTTTATATCATATCTGCTAGATAAATATATGTCCAGTATCCGTTCTCATATTCGTACCAGTATTCGTTATGCGAGTATCCATATATGTTTTTAATATCCAAGGATATCCACATGTATTTACAAAAAAATAAAATGAAATACTTAATAACATATTTTAACCATAAATTCAATTCAAATATAATATATAACATTCATAAATTTCAAACAAAGTCCAAATAATTCATTTAAATAGTGTTGGATGATAGTTTAGAAAAGAAATGAAGATTTTTTAAAAACTAATTGATAAAAAATAACTCATTCAAAAGCATAACATTAATATTTTAATCATATTTTTTTATTAATTTAAATTATAGTATAACGAGTACGAGTATCTACGGATACAGATACTATGATATCCGTACCCGTTCCATCAACATGCGGGGATAATAAATACTTGTGTCTGTTATCCATAGATATCTATTTACGATATCTATGTTCTATCCTTTGCGAATCTTATTTTATATCCCTATTGGTAGCAACACTTTTTTAACTCGAAATTTCCATGCATCTTTTATTTTTTTTTCAGCTTATTATGCCTTTTAATTACACAAATAGCACAATTTATTCTGTAAGCTCAGAATTTGATTTTGGGAAGTTGAATTATAAAGTGTAATTGAGAGGAGGTTGATCGGAAAATTAACTAGGATTTAATCTTTGAAAAATTGAATTCGGAGTTGAAATTTAATTTTTTTCCTTTTTGTTTAAAATAAAAAGGAGGAAACACAGTTCAGAATTTAGTTTTTCGACGATTAAATTCTTGAATAGTGAATCATATATATTATCTGTGTAAATAAAACAATGTGTTATTAAAAAGAAAATAGTGCTATTTGGACGAAATTTTCAATATAGCTCAATCGTACGTTTAACCATTAAACTTCATAAGTGATGGTAATTCAGCCATCAGTCAAATCTAAGTGATCTTCTTTTAAGTTCATGTAAAATATGCCAAGCCAAAGTACATGATGTGAAATCTTAAAAGGGTGAAAAATATTAATAATATGTGCTTTATTGAAGAGATATCGGTGAGTGGCTATTAACTTTTTATTGATTTAGACATATACAATGCGTTTTTAGTTTGTTCTTTAAAAGATATTATTAAATGATTAATTGTTGTATAGGCAAAGCTTTATGGGTTGGTTACCATCATAAAAAAACGTAATCTTAGATTGTTAGAGAGAGATAAAATTGAGAAATATGGTAGTATTTTTGTATTGCAGATGTTGTGTTTACATAAACACAATACAGTACAATCATACTTTCTATAATAAAGTTATCATTGAATACAATAAACTAAACAATATAGGTAATAATTGATGGCTACACACATGAGAAATAATACATAGGCATAATATCAGGAATATTGAGATAATATTATTGACATAATATCTCTGGTATTGATTCTAATAATTAGAATCGCTACTTTCTCTAACTCACTCTCTTAAAGTCATCCCAAGTTTGTCTCTCAAAATGTTGAACCTTGTGTGTGTGTGTGTGACGTTTGGTTAAACAATCTACAATTTGATCTGTTGTGGACATTTAGGCTATTGTGACTTGATTCTGAAGCACTTGATCACAAATGTAGTAAACATTTATCTCAATATGTTTAGACCGAGCATGCATCACTAGATTGGATGCTAGTGCCTTAGCACTTAAGTTATCACACCACAAAACCGGGTTTCTAGGCATAGAAAATTTCAGCTCATCTAGAAGTAATCTAATCCAAGTTACTTCTGCTGCTAGGTCAGCTAAAGCTCTGTATTCTAACTCAGTACTTGACCATGACACCACTTTTTGTTTTCTTGAGGCCCATGAGATCAATGTATCTCCAAGGAAAACACATTGCCCTGCTATGGATTTCCTATCATCTATGCTAGTGGCCCAATCTGCATCGGAGAATCCAACTATATCAAGATCGGTTGAGGGTTTGATATGAAGACAAAAAATTTGTTGTGCCATGGAGATATATCAGTATTCTTTTTATTCCTTTCCAATTATCTATAGTTGGGAAACTCATATATTGGTTGAGTTTATTGATAGAAAATGTTATGCTTGGTCGAGTGTTGGTCAGATATTGTAATGCACCTATAGCTTATCTGTATAGTGTAGGGTTCACAATAAGTTCTCCTTTAGCAGTGAATTGTATCCCTATTACCATTGGTGTAGTAGGGCAAGATGAAGCTTTTTCCATATTAAACTTCTAGAGTAGATCTCTAATGTACTTTGTTTGTTTAAGGTACATTTCACCAGCATCTCTATGTACTTCAATTCCCAAGAAGTAGTGTAGAAGGCCAAGGTCTTTGAGAGAGAAAACAATGTTTCTAAAGTCTCTAAAGACTTATTGTTTCTCCCTGTAATTATTATGTCATCAACATATATGAGAAGGAGTATGATATGATCATTTTCTCTAAGAACAAACAGTGATGAATCATTCTTGGTGTTTTGAAAGCTCCATCTCAATAAAGTGTCTTTCAACTTGTCATACCACACCCTTGGGGCTTGCTTTAGTCTGTAAATTGCCTTGTTTAATTTGCATATGTGGCCAAACTTGGTTGTATCCTTCAGGTTGATGCATGAACACATTTTCTTTGAGATTTCCATTCAAGAATGCATTATTTATGTCTAATTGCCTAACCTCCAATTTAAATGTACTGCAATGGATAGGAAAATTCTTACCATGCTGGACTTGACCATTGGACTGAAGGTTTCATCATAGTCGAGACCCATAGTTTGTTGAAAACCTTTGGCAACCAATCTTGTTTTCCTTTGTTCAATTGAGCCATCTACCTTGTATTTAGTTTTAAAAACCCACTTGGAGTCTATGATGTTATTCTGCCCTTGAAATGGTACCAAAGTCCAAGTATGATTAGCTGTTAGAGCTTTAATTTCTGCATCCATGTATGCTTTCCATTTTGGACTGAGTAGAGCTTCATTAACATTTTTTGGTTCCTTGTCTTCTTTGTCTGTTTTTGACAACCCTATATAGGGAAGTTTTGGATTGTAGATCCCTGTCTTGCTTCTGGTTTGCATCTAGTGTGTGTTGTCCTATTGAGTCTGTTGGTTATTTTCTTCTGGTGTGTCATTTACATGTGAGGTTGCCTCATCTGCATGAATATAGATATCATTGAGCCTTGGTTGATCATCATTGACAGCTAAGTCACCGAGAGTTGGTTGCTCTTCGTTGGAAACTAAGTCACCTTCTTGATGATTCACCTCCCTGTGAGTTGAGTTAACTTTGTGGCTTGTGGTGGTACGTGTAAGACAAGAAGGAAGAACAATAGGGATTGTTCTAGTCAGTGTTTTTAATGAATTTCTTGTGTCAAGAAAGCCATCATGGAAAGGAAAGTGATTCTCATTAAAGACAACATGTCTTGATATGAAAATTCTACCATGAGAGTTGAGACACTTATAACCCTTGTGAGATTTGTTGTATCCCAAGAATACACACTATGTAGTATGGAATTGAAGTTTGTGTTGATTATATGGTTTAAGGCAAGGATAACAAGCACAACCAAACGAATTTAGAGCATTATAATCAGGTTTCTTTCCAAATAACAATGAAAAAGGACTTTTATTTGGGTTAACTGATGAAGGCAATCTGTTGATGAGATAAAATGAGGTAGAGAAAGCTTCCCACCAGTAGTGTAAAGACATTTTAGCCTGTGCCAAAAGTGTGAGCCCTAGTTCAGTCACATGTTTATGCTTCCTTTCAGCTTTACCATTTTGCTGAGAGGTATATGGGCAAGACATTCTAAATTGAATTCCCGATTCAATGGCTATTTTCTGGATAGGTTTAAACTCACCTCCACCGTCACATTGAAGAGCTTTTATCTTGTTAAATTGGTTTTCAACCAGGCTTTTGAATTGAGTGAAAGCATGTATTGTTTATGGTTTTATTTTCAAAGGAAAAATCCAAGTGAACTTGTTGTAATCATCAATGATAAGAACATAGTACTTAAATTAGAGGGAGATAAATTTGGGGCAAGTCCCATACATCATTGTGAATCATTTCTAAAGGTTCTTTAGCATGATAGGAAGAGGATTTAAATGCTAGCAAGTGAAGTTTTCCAAATTGACAAGTTTCACAAAATGAAAATTGATCATGTGATGATGTCTTAACATTGCAAATCTTCAGCACCTTTTCTAAGACTTTATTGTTGGGTGTGCAAGCTTTTTATGCCAATTCTCCTTTAGTGACATGTATACACATGGATCTTTTTTTACTTAAGAGTTGACACTTGAAAGTTGGTATAATCCATCTCTAAGTTTCCCTCTTAGTATTTTTCTTTTCAATTTGTCCTTCACATAAGAGTAGTTTGCATCAAATTTAACAAGGGTATTATTGTCGACAATTAGCTTAGATACACTAAACAAATTTTTGTTATTTCTGAAACATATAGAACATTATGCAAGTTGAGGTTATTCAATTTGGTTGTGCCCAAGGTCAATATTTTCAATCTTTCACCATTTCCAACTAATAGAGAAGAACTTGTATCATTGTTTTCATTGAGATTTTGAAGTTTCTCATCTTGATGGGTCGCATGATTGCTAGTTCCACTATCAAAGTACCATTCATAGCCCTGATTGTGGTAGGGGGAGACTATGAAAGCATTGTGATTTTCTCTCTTGTTATTTTCAGCATTATGATTTGAACATGTGTATGACTTATCATAACGATAAAAACAATTCACTACTATGTGTCCAATCTTGTTACATACTTGACATATTGGTTTAGATCTATCTCTTCCTCTAAAGTTAGAGCCCTTCCAATCACCCTGTGTCCCTAGTTTGTTGCTACTGCAATCAGTTTTAGTTGCAAGGTTTGTTGAAGTATTCATTGAAAGATTATTAAAATTGTTTAGCTGTTCTATTCTGTTTTCAAAAGGCAATAGTTGGGCTTGTAAATCAACCCAACTAAGGTTGATTTGATCAGATAATTTGACCACCACCGGATTGTAATCAACATCTAATCTATTCAATGTTTGAATAATCAAATATGAGTTGAAGATTGGTGATCTTGCCAACTTTAATTTACCAATAAGGTTCTTCATTTTGAGAAGATATTGATCCATCTTCATTTCTCCTTTGCGAGTGTTGTGAAATTCTAACTTGAGGTAGATTGTGCTTAATTTTGTGTGTGCACCTACTAGGCTTTGGACTTCATCCCAAAGTTCCTTGGAGGTTTCACAATGCAACAACTATGTTGCAATATCAATGACCCTTGAATTTCTTAGCCACCCTAGGAGAGTTTGATCTTGTGCAATCCACTCTTCATAGTCAGGATTGGTTTTCCGAGTTTTGTCACTTGTAGTGACAAACAGTTCTGGGCATTCTTTTATTCCTAGTATGTAGCCATCAAGTTTGCAACCTCTTATCAATGGAAGAACTAGTGACTTTCATATGGGATATTTATCTTTGTCCAACCTGACAAAAATAGTTGTGGGTAGGTCATTTTTGTGGTTTGTGTTGGCTGCGGAAGACATGATTCGATCAAGAGCCTACAAGTTTAAGAGCTTTGAAACCAAGAAAGATAAAATGGAGAAATATTGTAGTGCTTTTGTATTGCAGATGTTGTGTTTATATAAACACAATACAATACAATCATAATCTCTATAATAAAGTCATCATTGAATATAATAAACAATATAGATAATAATTGATAATGATGGTTGCTGCACACATGAGAAATAATACACTGGTATAATATCAGAGATATTGGAATAATATTATTGACATAACATCTCTGGTATTGATTCTAATATTTAGAATTGTAACTTTCTCTGACCGTTTGTACGATAAAATGTAATCTTAGATGGTATCTTTTTTTAATTACTAGAGGATGAATACAACCACAGATAAACATAAATTGTTATTGAGATTTTTAAGGAGAATATTTGTATATAATTTTTTTTATAAAACGATTGATAGGTTTTTTTAAATTTTTTTTTCTTCAACTTATTTTCTAAAGCAACTTAGTTACTTATCAAAAGAAACAGTTTTATGATTTTTTTATTACTATTAAATAAGAGGGCATGTTATTTGAAGATAGTACTATACAAGAGTTTGGTGTGGTTTTTCTTTAAAAAGATTTTTTTTTTCTATGTTTTCGAAATAATTCAATTAAAATAACTCATCCTCGATTTTTTCTAAGAAATTAGGCAACTTTGAATTATATTCATAAATACTAGAAGCAAAAGTCACCCTTATAGAGTACTAGCACACATTTTATTTTTTTTTATTTTTACAAAAAATGCAACAAAATAAAGTTACATTCGTTTTGTAGATTCAATAAAGTATAACCAATTTTAGAAAGGAAGAACGCAAGTGTTAAGCACTTTTTCTTTTCTCTTTTTTATGTAATTGAATTCGAAACCTTAAATTGATTTCAAAGACTTTTGTTAAAAATGGATTTTTCAGAGTATTAGTTTGGTGAAGACTTTTTCATTTATTAATATCGTTTTTGAATATTTCTTTTTAATTTATGGTTCTATAATTCTTTTTCTACAATTATTACCTAGACACCAGCATAACGGAAAAGCCTAAAAAAAAAAATTGAAATCTACATTCGAGGGTCTCTCCCTAAAATCGAAACACATTATTCATCTTTAATAATATTAAGACCAAATTAATTACCACGCAATAACGTTCAAGATTAAAAACAATTAACCAAGCCAAGAGCGATTAAAGGTAAGAATTAATGACATTTGTTTTTTTGTAACATTCTGAGTGTAATTAATTGAGGGTACGAACTTTTGAACTACATAATTTTTTTCCCAATGTCAAAACATTAATTGCCATGTGATATCAAAATCAAGGGCCAGATGAATATTTTATTCTTTACTATAAAGTACTATAAATTCACATGTGGTCCCCTCAAATAACTCGAGTCTATCAATTTGTGAGACATAAATTGCAATTGCATGAATACCATCTCTAATAACTTGTTCCCTACCACTTTTTCATTTTCCCACCTTCTTCTTCTTCTTTCTCTCTCTTCTTCTAAAACTTCTCTTTTTGTGCACCTTCTAAAGCTTATATATGAACCTCCTCTAATAAACAATAGATACATCATACATACCTTAACTCTTTCAAATTCCAATGACAAGAATCGAATAAAAAGTGTTTGTGTTTGTGTGTGTGGTGTGGCTTTTGTTCTCGATAGTTGACAACATATGTTTCTCTAAGTTTGATTATTATACGTGAATCCCAAATTACACATGTGCAATGTCTACTCTAGAACCCACTTCAATCCAAAAGGGAAACTATACATCACAAGACTAAGTAGTGGGGGCAGACAAATAGAATTGCACAAACCTTAGCTTTAACGTTGGGCAATCCAAATCATAGGAATTTGAACTTAGACCGTAACTCACACGAAGTTGGGACTAGTCAACATCTCTACTCTACCACTCCACGTGATAGTGCCTAGGTTTCGCTAACAATATTTTAACTATTTTTCATCTTTTTTTTTTGTAGACAATCTTCCTTCTATCCTTCCGATGTTTGAGGATGATGTTCAAGAGCCACCAACAATTCACCAAGCAATAATACTCCTCTTAACTCAAAAATGGAAGTGAGAAGTCACAAATCTCTTTTCTTGTTATAATATTCAAACCAACCCCTTTTTATTTTTAGCATCAAAACAACAAACTAAGGGCAAAAAGGTTTACGCTTGATCATTGGGTCATATACGTGACTTATTTACTTTTTATGGTGAAGAACAAACAAATCCATACATTTATATCATGGTAGAAAGGTGAAGCAAGGTAGAAAATAGTTAAAGGTTTGTTTAGATAACTAAGCAACCATTCATATTTGATCTTGCGAGTTTATTGTTACTTACTTGAACTTATATTTGTGTGACTCATATGATATGACGGTGTTAGACATTAACATATACCAAATTCTGACTAGTCAACTTTTAAAACTTAAAAAACCATTTTCAAAGGAGAAAACTTTAACACGACCCAAAAGACTTGAACACCTTCATATTGTTCCACTGACTTCGTCATCCTTGTGGCAGTGAAAACAAAATTCAAGAAACAAAGAAACAAACAAAAGAAAAGAAAAGGGGTTAGTGATTAACGTTGTGATAAGCGAAAAAATGAAAGAAGAAAGAAGTAGAAGTATAGTGGTGGTGAAAGAACCTTGGGTGGTGGTGGTGGTGCATGGTGATGAATGAAGAAGTGGAAGAAGAAAAAGCAAAGGGAGAAGAAGGTTCCATTGTGTGTGGAGAGAAGCCATGAAACTCAGGATGGATAGCGCAAGAGAAGATCAAAGGGGAGAAAGAGAGAAAAAGAGAGATGAGGAATGACCATCCATGGCGCTATCCCTCCTGAGCTTTACAGATTCTTCCACACTAAAAAACAAGAGCACAACAGCACAAGGTGCAGCTAATAACCCTTATAAAAAAGCTAGCTTGCTAGCTAGCTACCATTATGTGACATTAAATGCTTCTGATGCATTGTGGGGAGGGACGTAGCAGAGGTATTTATAGAAGCAGAGAAGGGGACGTGGGAAAATTCAGACACCAAAACAAAAATTAAAATTAAAATTTTAAACAATTTCTAAGGAGTTTCAAAATAAAGAAAAAGAAAAAGAAAAAGAAAAACCCAAATGCATTCTCTCATGCATAGTGTTCACTATTCACTATATACTTAAATTAAAAAAATGATGTTTGCTGTTGTTGTTTTAGGAGACATAATAATTCATAATGTTTCTTTATTTATTTATTTTTAAATAATTATGCTTGGTATAAAATATCGCGACATTGGGAGAGTAAAAGTAAATTTAAAAAACAATATAAATATCATTATAAACTACATTAATAATTTTTTATTTGACAAATTGAGGAAGCGGAGATGTTATTGTTAAAACTAGAGGAAGTGCTTTTTCTAGTACTCATCGTAATTTCTCGAATAAAAAAAGTATTGTTCATTGTACAGTTGAACACTTAAATGTTGGAGACTTTTATGGAGTACTTGGATCTTATTCTTCACGTCATAGGATACTAATTTTGATTAGTTTAGTTTGAATTAGATTTATCTAAATTTATTTAAAAAAACAAGGTTTATTTTCATACTTTAAAATATTTGTGTCCAACTAACCTGGTCTTTACATTAAATTATCATAATAACTTGGTCAACTTTGTAACATTTGATGAAGGGTGAGAAGTAACTCGTTCTATCACCTTAACTGAGAGTATTTATAAAGAATTAAATTAACCTAATAAATACGAGACAATAGCATGTGTTCATTTGGTTATGATTGATGTAAATTTAAATAAAAGAAACAACAAGATTTATTATCACTTAAGAGATTATATATATATATATATATATATATATATATATATATATATATATATATATATATATATATATATATATATATATATATATATATATATATATATATATATATATATATATATAT
>Ga0214542_1011719_pt1 | contig 11817 bp, 5 predicted proteins | sample CNSS1metaG_FD_160096 | JGI IMG/M metagenome (GOLD analysis project Ga0214542, IMG submission 160096) | Root nodule microbial communities from cowpea collected in UCLA plant growth center, Los Angeles, California, USA - CNSS1 | ecosystem: Host-associated > Plants > Roots > Nodule | place: USA...
GAATCATGATACTATCAAAATATTCAATATTAAAATAACAATTAGAGAAAATTCAAATAATTATATAAAACTAAACAATTACACATTACTAAAATTTTATAATAACCAAAATATTAATTTTACAAACGAACAGTGGTTTCATTTTCATTCGATCCACCTACACATAGAAAAATAAATGAAACAAATTAGATATGATAATAATTGAAATTGAAAATTTTAATTACTAGAATATAATGTACTTTCTTCATCAGATTCATTTTCACTCATGAGAAGATTTTTTTCTTTTAATATTTTAGCACCTACAAACACCAAATGTAGAATATTAAATGAGAATTCATAAAAAAAATACTAACAATAAATATTAATAAATTTGAGTAACTTACCTAGATGGTTTGAGTTCCATATCCAACTTCTTGTACACATCAAAGCCTATATAGTAATATGATGAAGTCGACTACGGTGAGAAGTTAATATCTTACCACCAATACTAAAAGCAGATTCAGAAGCTACAATTGTTATTGGAATAGCTAAAACATCCCTTGCAATTGCTTGAAAGGTTAGAAACTTTAACCCATTTATTTTCCACCATGATAGGATATCAAATTCTGGTGTAACTGACAAATTATCTTCTTCTAATTAATAATCCAACTCCGTTTTTGTAACTATAGTTCTAGATTTTTTCTTTTTGGCCATAAACTCTAAAAATTTATTGGCATCATCATTAACAAAAAGAAGAACTACAAATTAAGAGTCAAACATTCTTATGAAAAAAAATATTGTCTATGTGATAGACAATTTGTCTATCAAGTAGAGTTATTGTTGTAAAGAGGCATATAGATGAGTTATAAAGAGGCGTATAAAGTTATGTTGTTGGTGGTAAGAGAGGTTCAGTCATGAGTATCCATAAAGTGAACTTTGTTACGGAATTTGATTCTCAGAAATGCTTGATAAACAAATTATCTATCTAGATTGGATTATGTAGTTCTATTACTTTATTACCTACCAAATCCCAAACACAATACTTTGTCTCACTATGCCCTACTATCTACCTTATGAACCTTATCTACACACTTACCTTGTGTCGTTAAAAGTTGACTAGGAGTGATAAGGTGGCCTAATGGTTAGACGGAAGGAAAGGGAGGGGAAGGATGTGGGTTTGATCCCTCCTGTTATTAATATGGAGAAATTAGGTTTGTTTGGTGGGATTTAGAAGAGAGGGTGGGAGGGGTTGTTAGTTTAACTCACTAATAAAAAAATTAATATTTCTTGCCAATTTTGTTTTGAAATTTTTTTCGTAAGAAATACTTACAAATTTTATTGTGAAAAACAAATTGCAAGAAATTGTTACCAATTTTTTTTTGCAAAAATATTTTGTATAAAACACATTCCGCAACAAATTTTGTAGGAAATATTTTATAATTTTGTAGAAAATAATTACCCACGAGGAAATTACCTACCAATTAAGATTCGTAGAAAAAATGGTAGAAAAGAGTATTTTCTTGCAAATTTTTTAATAAATTTGCAAGAAAAATCCCATGTAATATGAGAAAAATCCCATGTAGTGACTCCCCCGCTAACAAAAACTAACAATTAACAATTGTCGATAAAAACAATCTGTTGACCCTCCATATTTTCATTTGTTGTAAAAAGTTGCTTGGCCACATGATATTGAATATCTAAAGGAATGTCTGGATAACTATTGTTGTGTCACAGATCTACAAACCCTTTATTTCAAAAGGAAACTAGTGTTATCTCGTATCAAACAGGTTGTTTCAATTTAAAGTTAACTTTTAAACGAAGATCTTTCAATTCTTTCGTCATAGTTCTTTTTGTCTTATTATAGTTTGATGATCCGATTTGAATTTATACATATTCAGCGTAGGTGATATATTTCCTCAAGTCACTTTAAACTTCATGGATGAGCCACTATGATGCACCAATACTTCAATTTTGGTCATGTATCCGTGTTCGACATGTATCGTGTCTGATACTTAGGATACTTTAATGATACTTATCAATGAAGTATCTAATTTATAAAGTCGCTACAATAAAATCTTTGAATAATGACCAATTTTAGTAACAAAAAATAATTAGTCACTATACATTGACCAAATTGACAACTAAAATAGTTCCAAAAAATTATAATTGGTCTCTAAATTGATAATTAAAATAGTTTCAATTATGAATTGGTTTTTAAATTGGTCACTACCATTAGCTACCAGGTTTTGGCTACCAAAATAATTGGTCTCTAATTAGGAAATTTGGATTCACACATTAACAATCGTATATTTAATATGTTTGTAAGAATTATTGTACATTTTTCCATGTTCATATATCACGTATCGTTCACGTACTGTATCCTATTATTTTGAAAATAAACATATCGACGTATCAGATACATGTCGTATCCAATACACATATTGTATTTGTGCATTATAGGTGGGGCATCTTTGGTTTTAGATCCATAACATTACCACCTCATGCATTATGATTTACTTGTAAGTATGTCTATTTTTAGTTTGGTCACGTTGCCTCTTCTATCCTGCCGAAGTAAGGGTAGTTCTTTTGAAATGTGTATCACTAATAACAATCTGATGTAATACGCTACCTTGATTTCATAGGATGGTACTGCAATAAGGTGCATTGGCTTCCAAAAAGTGGATCAGGGATTCACTATTTTAGAAGGTTAGAAGTTGGAAAAAGCATCTACACAAAGTAAAATTTGATGGAGTTTGTAGAAAAACTCACTTTTCAAAATTAATTATAAAATGGGCTCTTTAGGTAGCATAGAAAATCTACAGCTATAAATGACTTGTATTCGATGGTATCTATGGCTACGAGCAAGAGCACAGATGCATACATCAACTATTCAGGACACATGAGTGTGGGTTGCTCCCCCATAGCCACTTTCTGCCACCACGATCGAGTCAAATATCATTTTTTGAAGCTTACATGGGTTGGCTGATGATTTATTTATTGTCAGCATGTCCTTGCGTTGAAACGGGATGTGGTTGTTGTTTTCTGCGCCGTATTTAATTTCGTTGGTATGCTTAGCATGCTGAAAATGAGGATCTCAATACGAAAGGGTCTCTCTTGTTCGGAATTAGCACCTTTGTGTTATTTATAAACTACTCTGACTACATAAATCAGTTTACTTTTTATTTTCAGCAAAGGATATGGGAACATCATATTCTTGGAATTGTGTTCTTATTGTCAACAATTGATTATTGTGTGCACCGTGCAGCAATAAGTTATCAAACCAATGTAAAGAAACTCGAACAATATTTCTTCCAATAGGTTGTTGGTTATTTTTGTTATTCTATTCCTAAATTGGAGTTATATATATATATATATATATATATATATATATATATATATATATATATATATATAGAGAGAGAGAGAGAGAGAGAGAGAGAGAAATATATATGTGTCTACGATACTTTATTTATCGTAATAGTCAGAGAAAGATTGAGAGAAAATGACGGAAAACTAGAACTTTATATGTCTAGCCTCTAAATATGTTTGTTATTTGACATGAATGTTAGATTGGATTAGGTTGTTCTTTCAAACATGGTCCCAATAATAATTTAAGCATATACGTAAAAGAAATTTTTTAATGTGTACAAAAATCAAACTCGATTTTTTTTCTGAAAAATTATAGCAGTTTTTTTAAAACATGTCATTTGATTTGAGTAACTTTTTCTTACATTAATGAATAATGAAAAGAGACTACAAAACAACTAAAACATAAGCTATTAGATACGTGTTGTCGACAACTAAGTCTCTCTCGATAAATACTTTGTATATTAATTAAGACTTGTTGTATTTTATAATGAACACTACATGCACTATTTATAGGACCTTTAACTACTCTTCAACCACATACATTAAATATAACTACTATCACACCACAATTAATAGAGTTACCTAACTACTAAAAAAATCCTATTAATGAACTTCTTGTTTTAAATCCAGCTACCCAATTACTACCTACACATAATTAAATGAACTCCGTAATTATTACTGTGAAGCACTCCTATCTTTTGGATTTTCCCAACTACCCTCATTTAAGTTTACCCAAAAAAATCCTCCTATAAATAAAAATGCTTCTTCTATCTTTCATCCTTCTTCCCTTCATCCTGACTTAGCCATGTGTAGCCCACACCATGCTTGTCCCTTTAATTAATAGTCGGGTTCTTTACTATCTCCATAGCCAACTTGCTTCTCTCTTTGACTAACTTGATCTTCTCATTCTCCATGACCATTTTGCTCTCTACTTTGGCTGACTTCTTCTTAACCTTAGTCGACTTGTCACCAGTGCAGGGAAGGGAAACGACAATGGTTATTTCCATCAAAAAAAGGTTGCTCTTGATGCCTTGGTTATGAACCCAAGGCATATTTAATAGTTACTGCCTCAGTTTCCGCCTGACCGAGGCCTAATTGGATATTAGAAATTAAAAAATAGAAAACTGAATATACTTTCTGCCTAGGGTTTGGTCCAACCGAAGTAGAAAGCTATATTTACTACCTTAAGTCTGGTCCAACCGAGGCATATCAACATTTAAAAAAAAATAAAAATTCGAAATAACCTTCTGCCTCGATTTTGGTTACAACCGAGGCCTAAAGGTATTGTTTTTTTTTATTCTGGTTTTGTTTCATTCATATATAACACATTTAACCTACAAATTTTGAACCAGAAAACCAAAACCAGCCATAAACAAAAGCCAAATGCTATTCAAACAAAAATGTTGGAAAATACTTAAATACTATTCATATTAATGTAGCATTCATTACAGTATCATATGCTGCCATAAACAAAGATACTAAGTACTATTGTACATTTGTATAATGTACTTTTCCAGAGATATCCTTAAACATTTGATGGACTTGGCAGGAATTGATGTAGTGGTACTGAATCTCTGCACATAAGAAAATAATTTAAGTTAGTATATGAACTAAGACAAAATTGCAGATAAGTATTTGATATGGTGAAATTATTACTTTTTCTCAACTACTTGTGATACGAGCACGTACAACGGTTGATATTCATTGCATTACATAGTAATCGTACTCATATGAGCTGGTTTGCAAATTACACTACAATGAATGCACAATTATAAGTAATTGAGGAAGAAAAGAAATTGAATCATCATAGTATTGTAATGAGATAAAATCGTGTCTACTCATTGTTCCCTTATTAACCCAATTTAACAGAAAGGGAATGATTGATATCATTTCTTGAAAATAGGGACCTAATTGAGGCTTATAAAAATAGAGGGACCAAATCAATATTTTTGAATGAAAATTGGTTTTGCTATGTGTTCTAGTTATTTTCATTTTCATTAAGTTGTGTTATTTAATCAAATTTTAACTTTAATTTTTACAAACATAACAAGTTCAACTAGGTTTTTCCTTCTCCTAAATTTCTCTTTGATTAAATTCTCCTTACTTACTCTAGTGTTGTAACGTTGCATTTTTCATATGATTTTGGTTCAATTTCTATTTTTGTTGGTGTGTCAACAAGCAGTAGTGAAAGATTGTTACTACTTCTCTACATACATTTTGATTTCATTTTTCTAACTCTTATACTTTTCTTATCTCTGCATTGATAATTTCGTTATGTTAAATAGTTTGTGTAATTAATTTTTCATTGATTACATTCTATTTATTTTCGTTATGCACTATATTGTGTCCTTGAATCAAATATTAACTTTAGTTCTTAAAACCGATTTTTCCATGTGTGTCCTTCTACAAATTTCCTCTTTCATCTGTTTTGGTTTAAATCTATGTTTGTAGGTTTGTCAAAAAGCAATACTAAACGAGTTTTACTGCTTTTGTATTGACACTTTAATTTGGTTTTCAACTCTTATACATTCTTTTCTCTACATTGATAATTATGTTCTGTTGCAATAGTTTGTGTAATTAATTTTTGGTTGATTACATAATTCTTCTATTTCTTTTCATTCTGCACTATTATGTTTCACTCAATTAGATTTTAACTTTAGTTTTTACAAACTTCACTAGTTTTTCCAAGTGTGTAATTCTACTAATTTTCTCATCTATTAACATATGCTTACTTTGTCTACAGTACTAATGTTGCATTTTCATCTGTTTTGGTTTAATTATGCTTGTATAGGTTTGTTAACAAGCATTTGTCACACATTATTATCGCCTTAATAGATTTGTTTGGGTTATATTTTTTTAACTCCTCTACTTTACTTTTCTCTACATTATAATTCTTATCTATTATAGTGTGTAATTAATTTTCATTGATTAGATTATTGTTCTAGTTATTTTCGTTCCGCACTATCTTGTGTTCTTCAATCAAATTTTAAGTTTGTCTTTTACAAACATAAAAACTTCCCTTATATGTTTCCTTCTACTAATGTTTTCCATTATTAACATCTCCTTACTTACTCTATTGTATTAACATTGCATTTTACTTTTGTTTTGCTTTAAATTTATTTATGCAGGTTTGTTAACAAGCAATAGTGATTGATTGTTATTGCCTCCGTACTTACCCTTTGCTCTTTTTTTCTAACTCTTCTATTTTTGTTTTATGTACGTTGATAAATTCATTCAAATGCAATGGTTTTTGTAATTAAAGTTTCATTAATTAGATTATTGTTTCAGTTATTTTCATTCTACACTATTTTTACAATCTTAACCAGTTTTTCCATTAGATTCCTTCTACTAATTTTCTCTTCTATTAACATGTCCTTACTTAATATGGAGTATTAATGTTGCATTTTTATCTATTTATCTTTAATATTGTTTGTGTATGTTTGTCAAGAAGCACTTGTCGCACAATATTGTTGCCTCTCTATATAGAAGTTTTAGATTTATTTTCCTAACTCCTCTACTTTACTTTTCTCTACATTGATAATTCCAATCTATTATAGTGTGTAATTAGTTTTCATTGATTAGATTATTGTTTTAGTTATTTTCATTTCATACTATCTTATGTTCTTTAATAAAAAATTGAAGTTTAGTTTTCACAAACATAGTCAGTTCTGCTACATGTTTCCTTATAATATATTTCTCTTTTATTAACATCTCTATACTTACTTTCATTTAGTAACATTGCATTTATAGTCTATTTTGGTTTAATTTTATTTTTAAATGATTGTTAATAAACTATGGTGAAAGTTTGTTAATAAACAAGAGTGGGTACCAATGTTGCATTTTATCTGTCTTGGTTTCACTATATTTGTGTAGGTTTGTGAACAAGCACTTGTTAAATTTTATTGTTGCCTCTCTATACACGTTTTACACTCCTTCTACTAATTTTCTCTTTTATTAACTCTAATGTAGTAATGTTGCATTTTTCATCTTTTTGGTTTAATTTTATTTTTGTATGTTTGTCAACAAGAAGTGGTGAAAGATTGCTATTGTTTCTGTACATATGTCTTGCTCTTTGTTTTCTAAGTCTTCTACTGTTCTTTTCTCTACATTCATATTTTCATTTTGTTGCAACAATTTGTGTAATCAATTATTCGTTGATGACATTATTGTTCCAGTTATTTTCATTCGGTACTATTTTACAAACTTAACCAAGTTTTCCATATGTTTCCTTCTACTAATTTTCTCTTCTATTGACATCTCCTAACTTACACTAGAGTACTAACGTTACATTTTAATCTGTTTTGGCTTAATTATGTTTGTGCAAGTTTGCTAAGAAGTAGTTGTCACACATTATTGTTGTCTCTCTACAAATGTTGTGGTTTTGTTTTTCTAACTCTTTTATTTATACTTTTGTACCTTTGGTTAAATTATGTCTTTGGTCCCCATTTGCTTTCAAAAATATTGATTGAGTCCTTCTATTTTTGTAAGTCTCAATTAGGTCCCAAATATCAAAAATTGGTATCAATCATGCCCTTGATATTAAATTATGTTAATAAAGGAACAATGAGTAGGCATGATTTTATCTCATTAAAAAATGACTAGCCAAATCAAATTATTAATGTGAATTATTGTTTTTTGATAATTAGCGTATATTAGAAATTACCTTCTCCTTTGGCTCTCAACTTATCAAACATCTCCAGTGTCTCATCAATTCTCTTAGCTTTGCACAACTAATTAACAATAATCCCAATGGTCACAACAGTGGGCTTTATCCCCATCTCTTCCATTTCTGCCATCAGTTTATTCATTCACTGAGTGTCCCTCTCCCTTCCCAACCCAACTAACAGAGCATTACAAGACGCAACTTTAACCGTAACTGCACCACCCAATCTGCAAAACCTGCCACGCCACACCATTCTTTCGTTGCCAGCACATGCTTGTTATCATTTAGGTTAGCTTAAACTCATCAAGGAAAACCCCATGCTCACACATCATGGTAACAAACCCCGCAAGTTGTTTATCAACAAAGCTTCTTTAATGGCGCTCTTTCTTCCCCAATACTCCAAAAACAACTTTAGCCGTTAAATCATCATGAGGAATCAGAACCCTTTTCAAGCATTTAGTCAAGTGCGACATCATGAATGCGACCCTATTTAAAATACCCCTTAAGCAATTCATTGCAAAGTCCAGAGCTTTTGGAAGAAGAGTCGAGCTCCTTGAACAAGAAGCAAACTGTCCAACATGGGAGATTGAAACCACAATATTTACTCATCTCAAAACCTTGAATTACAACAAAAATGCGATTCCATCTAACACATTCCCAGAGATGATCATATTCATTAAACACCTCAATCTTTTATTAGTATTCAATCCCCATTTCCGTTCAAAAAGAAAATCTCAATTTTGGAAAATGCTAATGTCTATTCCACCATCTTACAAAAATCCTAATTTTTAGTATACATTAATTATTAAAAAGCAATAATCCACATCAATAATTTGATTTGCCTAATCACTGTTTAATTAGACAAAACCATGCCTATTCACTATTCCTTTAACGTCGTTTAACCAAATTTAACAGAAAGGGAATGATTGATAGCATTTTTTGAAAATAGGGACCTAATTGAGGTGTATAAAAAAAGAGGGACCTAATCGCTATTTTTGAACGAAAATTGGGACCAAAGACATAATTTAACCTTATTATTTTCATTAATTAGATTATTGTTCTAGTGATTTTCATTTTGCTCTATTTTGTGTCATTTAATCATATTTTAACTTTAATTTTTACTTACATAACCAATTTTGCTACATGTTCTCTTTTGTTAATATCTTCTTACCCACTCTAGTGTACTAACATTTTAATTTCATCTGTTTTGGTTAAATTCCATTCTTACAGATTTGTCAACAAGTAGTAGTGATAAATTGTTACTACTTTTCTATCAACATTTCAATTTTGTTTTTCTAACTCTTATACATTTCTTTTCTTTACATTGATAATTATGTTAAGTTACAATAATTTGTGTAATTATTTTTCATTGATTACATTATTGTTCTATTTATTTTCATTATGAACTATTTTGTTTCATTCAATTAGATTTCAACTTTAGTTTTTACAAAGTTAACTAGTTTTTCTATTGGTTTCCTTCTACTAATCTTCTTTGTTATTTACATCTCCTTACTTCAGTGTACTATTATTTGATTTTCATATGTTTTGTTTTAATACTGTTTTAATACTATTATTTGAGTTATGTAAGTATCGACGGATTTACCGATGGAAAAATCCGTCTGTAATTCAAAATTGGGCCGGAAATTTCTCGCTTCTTTTACCGACGGAAAAATTTGTCGGTAAAAAAAATTTAAATTACTGACAGATTTTACCGACGAATTTTTCTGTCGATAAATGAAATTTGTGTTGGCGACGGAAAAATATATCTATCAGTAAAATTCCGTTGGTAATTTCAATTTTTTTGTAGTGATTATTCATGCCTCTCTATAGACGTTTTGGTTTGTTTTTCTATCTCCTATTTTCTACCATTATGTCTATTTTGATAATTTTTTTCTATTATAGTTTGTGTTTAATTTTCATTCATTAGATTTTGGTTTTTGTAATTTTCATTTTGCATTATGTTTGTTTATTTAATCAGATTTGAAGTTTAATTTTTACAAACATAACCAGTTTTGCTATGTGTTCTCTTTTATCAATATCTTCTTACCGACTCTAGTGTACTAACATTTGATTTTCATCTGTTTATGTTTAATTCCATTTCTATAGGTTTGTCAACAAGTAGTAGTGAAAGATTGTTAATACTTTTGTATCAATATTTCAATTTCATTTTTCTAACTCTTATGCATTTCTTTTCTCTACATTGATAATTATGTTATGTTACAATAGTTTGTGTAATTAATGTTTCATTTATTGCATTATTGTTCTATTTATTTTCATTATGCACTATTTTCACTAGTGCATAATGAGTTTTTTACAGCGCCCTATATGCCTCGGTTCACCTGCAAACGAGGCATATGAAGACGCGGTGGCAATTTTTTAATTTTTTTAAACTTTTATGCCTCAGTTGTACTTAGAACCGAGGCATAAACCCCCTAAAATTTTTATTTTTCCCGCTACATTGATATTTTTAAATTGGTGGCAGACTTTTATGCCTCGGGTCAATTCTAACCGAGGCAGATAGATGTTTATGCCTCGGGTCTATTTTAACCGAGGCATATTTGATTGCTTTTCGAGTGGAATACGCCTCGGGTCACATCTAACCGAGGCAGATAGATGTTTATGCCTCGGTTTAAAATCAACCGACGCAATAAGCCTTCTTAGGGTTTAAAATAAATCATGCCACTGTTCATCTTCTTCGCGTGGAGCAGTAGCCATTTTTCTCTCTTCCATTTCCGAACGTCATTATTGCAGATCGCAAAGGTTCCTTCTTCCACGTAGCAGCAGTTTCGTCTCTCCACCACCGGTTCGTCGTTGAACGAGCCTCCTCCGTCGCGCGGGCCTCCTCCGATGTTGTCGTCGCAGAGGTTGTGAAACCGCCTCCATGTCGTCATTCAATCTCGCTTATAGGTGTATGCTTCTCCTTTTTCAAATCGTAAAACTCTTTTATGGGTTTCGGACGTCGATGTGTGTGTCGAAATCGTTATTTGGCTCACGATGGTTAGTCATGGGATGTTTCCGTTCAGATATGATGGTGAAGAGAGGTTGTTCTGCGTCGCCGACGAGATGAATGAAGGCGTCGTGAAGCTGTTCCAACATGATGCAGTGGTCGAAGATGGTGGTCACAACACACTAGCGGCATTTAGGGTTTGAATGGTGGCTAGGGTTTCTGATTTGGGAGAAGGTGAATATGATGATGTGGCACACTATGATTGGTGTAGGTGTGTGTACAAGGATCATGGCTACTTGTGATGCTGTTATTGGGTCAGAAAATACTTTTTTTTTTCAAATCTGTGATGCACATTAGGCCTCAGTTCCCTCTAGAAGCGAGGCAGTAACCTTCGCATATGCCTCGGTTCATTACCGAGGCATAAACATATCTTTTTTTACCTCGCCAGCATATGCCTCGGGTGTAAAACCGAAGCCAAAAAGTCAAAATAGTCGCAGCATAATCTCTTTCCTGCACTAGTGTTTATTTCATTCAATTAGATTTCAACTTTAGTTTTTACAAATTTAACTAGTTTTTCTATTGGTTTCCTTGTACTAATCTTCTTTGTTATTCACATCTCCTTACTTCAGTGTACTAATATTTCATTTTCATTTGTTTTGTTGTAATATTGTTTGTGCATGTTTGTCAAGAGGCAATTGTCACACATTATTCATGTCTCTCTATAGATGTTTGAGTTTTGTTTTTCTAACTCCTATATACTACATTTATGCCTATATTGATAATTTTTCTATTATAGTGTGGGTTTAATTTTCATTGATTAGATTATGGTTCTGGTAATTTTCATTTTGCATTATGTTGT
>Ga0214542_1011722_pt1 | contig 11813 bp, 6 predicted proteins | sample CNSS1metaG_FD_160096 | JGI IMG/M metagenome (GOLD analysis project Ga0214542, IMG submission 160096) | Root nodule microbial communities from cowpea collected in UCLA plant growth center, Los Angeles, California, USA - CNSS1 | ecosystem: Host-associated > Plants > Roots > Nodule | place: USA...
TATATATATATATAAATTTTTTGAATAGTTATTCATATTTTTTTAGAAAATTTTTAAACAAGATATAAACATTTTCTTTTAATATTTAAAAAAAGCTAACAGGAAAATATAAAAATTTCATGATAGAAGATTATGACTTTTATGGTTCATTAACCAAATTTTGTTTATATATATTTTTGAAATATGTATTCATATTTTTTTTGGAATTCCTTTTACAATATATAAACATTTTTTCTTTTAAAATTTAAAGAGGGTTTACGGAAGATATACAAATTTCATAATATGTGACTTTTATGGATAATTAACCAAATTTTGTTTATATAAATTTTTTGAATATTTATTCATATTTTTTTTAATTTTTTTTAAACAAGATATAAACGTGTTCTTTTAATATTAAAAAGATTTCACTAGAAGATATAAAATTTTCATGATAGAAGATAATAACTTTTATCCATAATTAACCAAATTTTGTTTATATAAATTTTTGGAATATTTAACCAAAAGTGTTAATATTTTAATATTTTTGAAATAGAAGATATTCTGAGTGTTATATGTCAAATGTTATGTGTAATTGTCTTATATTCAATTTAGTTCTTATTTTTTTTTCTTTTTAATTAAATTTAGTCCAACTTTTTTAAAATAAAATAATTTTGTCTTTTTTCAAAGTGAAAATAAATTTAATATTTATATAAATTTTATAGTAATAGTTTTATTAAAATTCATATTTTCATTAATTTGTTTTTAAATTATTTTTAAACTAACTCTAACTATTTATTAAAATATAATTATTATATTTATGTTTGTTTTTTTTCTACATGTAAAAAATAGGATTAGAGTTTATTTTAAAATAATGAAAAAAAAGTTCTTCTAATTTTAAACTAACTTTAATCCTAATTTTTTAACCATATCTAACCCTATTTTAAACTAAGCTCTAATTTTACATGTACAAACAATAAAACATAAATCTAATAATTATATTCCAATAATATAATTAGAGTTGGTTTAAAAATAATTTCACAAATATTTAATAAAAAATTTAATTTTAATAAAAATATCACTATAAATGTATAAAAATTAAATTTGATCCTATAAAAGTACTATATTATTTTAAAAAATTTGGACAAAATTAAATTAAAATAACAAATGAATGGATTAAATGGAATGTAAGGCAATGACACATAAATTGATATGAAATACTCACACAAACATGTGGTACTCTTACATCATGTGGCATGATGTTCACGTAGATAATTTTTTTTTAATTAAGAAAAATTTTCAAAAATTATTAAAAATAAAACCATGACACAACATGAGATATCCTATTCACATGATATTATTCATTTAATCAAGTTATAAAAAATTAAATTAAAAAAATTTAAGACTTAATTAAAAAAAAATTAGAACTATATTAAATAAACTCAAAAAAAATAGATATTAAATTAGTAAAAATGAAACTTATATTCTAAATTTCGAAAATAAGTTCGCTCATATTCACAATAAAGAAAAACGCGGGAGTAAAAATATTGAATTAGAATATTCTACTTATAAGAATCAAATAAATCTATCAAGATAAAATAAAATATTTAAGTTAGTTAGACTAGTTATTTTTTTTTTCAATTACAAAACTATCACACTCTTACACTAACTTCTTGTTTTCTCAGCTTTCAAGATATCAAATCTTACATAAATTTAAATAAATTTTTAGATATTTTAAGTTATATTTTGAATAAATAAATTTTTAATTATTTAGATATTAAATATATCTTAATTTTAAAATTTAATGTTTGATGCATTATTAATTTTATGTAATCTTGTAGAACATGGCTTTTAAAATAATTACTATAAAAATGGGTGAATTTGTTAAATATCAAAATAATTACTATAAAAATGGGTGAATTTGTTAAATATCATATATGTCATGCTATTAGATAGTCATAAAAAATTCTTTATACTAATCCATTCCGCTTAAATTGTCTTGTTATTTTTTTTCGTAAAGTGTTAAAAACATTTTTAGGAAGTTTTGTACAAAAATATATCATTATTATCTACCGTGGCAGACCTTGACTAATAATTTTGGGGGAGCCAAAATAATATACTCAAAATTCAAAATTTATATATTTAATTATTATCATTAATACAATAAAAAATAATTTAGTATAACTGTATCTACACAAGAAATCACACATACACAAAGGATTATCCTTCGTTCTTTCAGATTTTTTTAACTCATCAATAATTGAATCAAAACTAACATTTTCAACTATTTATTTTTCAATGTAAATATAAACATGTTCCAAAAAAGTAATATAAAGCATGTTTCTCTAATTGAACAATATGATCATTTGTATCATGATTCAGCATACGTAAAGATAAAATATTGAATTTGATTTGTTTTCACGTCACAAAAAACTTTCTTTTTATCACTTTAAAAAATAAATATATTCTTCTATTTTTCATCAATATATCTATTTCTTTCTTAAGTTTAAGATTAAAAAAATAATTTAATTAAAAAATAAAAAATTAAGTGTCACTAAAAGAAAAAAAAATCAATGACAATCAAGTTTTAATTAAAAGATAGTTATGAAAAAACACGTACAATCCTTTTTCTTCTATAATCATAAAAAAAATGAATATAAGGCTCATGTGGTAAAAAATAATGTTAACTATTAAACAAATATTTCAATATTAAGTAATGCCAAAAAATTACCTTTCTTCTTCATGAATGAAAAAGAACAAATAAGAGATTAAAGCAAAAATAATAAATTTGTATTTAACTATTTTTTTTCAAAACAGAAAAAAAAAAACATATGAGAGTGTGAAATAATAATAAGTTGTGGAAAACTTAAAAATAAAATGAAAAAATAAAATAAAAAATATCTTAATAAATATTTTTATTTTTTATTATATTTGATTTTATGTTTTATTATTTATTAACATTAAATATTATATCTTATAAAATAAATAAAAAGATATCTAATTTAACTTTTATCAATTTTCAATATATGTTACATATAATTTAAAAAAAAAAAAATAATAAAAAAATAAAAATAACAAATATATATATATATATATATATATATATATATATATATAAAAATTAAAAACTAAGGAGGGGCCATGACCCATAACCCCTCCTGCTACAATAAAACTCCGCCACCGATTATCTATACCTAAATCTTCTTTCCCAAGATATTGAGAAGATTGACAAAAAAAAATTGAACAAGATATAAACATTTTCCTTTTAATATTTAGGGTGTTCAATAGAGGATGTAAAATTTTCAGATAGAAGATTATGACTTTTATAGTTAATTAACCAAATTTTGTTTATAAATATTTTTGAAATATATATTCATGTTCTAGAATTCCTTTTACTGTATATAAACACTTTTCTTTTAATATTTAAAAAATATTCACCGGAAGATATAAAAATTTCATGATAAAAGATTATGACTTTTATATAACTAACCAAATTTTGTTTATATAAATTTTTTGAATATTTATTCAAATTTTTTTAGAAATTTTTTAAACAAGATATAAACGTTTTTTTTTAATATTTAAAAAGATTTCACTAGAAAATATAAACATTGGTTATGACTTTTATGGTTCATTAACCAAATTTTGTTTATAGATATTTTGAAATAGTTATTCATATTTTTTTAGAATTCTTTTACAAGATATAAACATTTTTATTTTAAATTTAAAAAGTATTTACTAGAAGATATAAAAATTTCATGATAGAAGATTATGACTTTTATGGATAATTTATCAAATTTTGTTTACATAAAGTTATGGAATATTTATTCATATTTTTTAAGAATTTTTTTACAAGATATAAACATTTTTCTTTTAATATTTAAAAAGTGTTCCCTAGAAGATATAAAAATTTTATGATAGAAGATTATAATTTTTATGGATAATTAACCAAATTTTGTTTATATTTTTATATTTTTGGAATAGAAGATATTCGATGTAAGTCAATGTCATGTATCACTGTCTTATATTCAATTTAATTCTTGTTTTTGTTATTTTAATTAAATTTAGTTTTTTTTTAAATAAAATAATTTTGTCTTTTTTTAAATTGAGACTAAATTTAATTTTTATATAAATCTTATACCGATATTTTTACTTAAAAATCACAATTTCAATGATTTTTTTAGAATAATTTTTAAACTAACTCTAAATATTTATTAAAATATAATTATTATATTTATGTTTGATTTTTGCTACAAATAAAAATTAGGATTATAGTTTGTTTTAAAAGAATGAAAAAATTTCCTTCTAATTTTAACCTAACTTTAATCCTAATTTTTCTAACCATCTCTATTTTAAACTAAGTTCAATTTTGACATGTACCAAAAATAAAACATAAATCTAATAATTATATTTCAATAATATAATTAGAGTTGGTTTAAAAATATTTCTACAAATATTTAATAAAAATATCATTAAATATTTGTATAAAAATTAAATTTAATTTTAATATAAAAATAAATATATTGTTCTATTTTTCTGAAAAATTAGGACAAAATTAAATTAAAATAACAAATGAAGGGGTGTAATCGAATGTAAGGTAATAACACATAAATTGATATGAAATATTGACACAGACATGGTACTGTTACCATCATGAGACATACTTTTCATTTCACATGTAGATATCTTTTTTTTAAATTAAGAAAAATAAAAAGAAAATTATTAAAAATAAAACCATGACATAACATGCCATATCCTATTCACACATGTTATTATTCATTTAATCAAGTTATAAAAAATTAAATTGAAAAAAATTAAGACTTAATTAAAAAAATATTAAAACTATATTAAATAAACTCAACAAAAAATAGATATTAAATTAGTATTTAAGGATTAATTCTACCCCAAAACTATTACATCGACTCTTTATAGAATCAATGTATAAAGCTCCCTGTACTATATTTACTATATTGATTCTATATATGCAATGTAAAAATTGAATATTACATTAAATTTTCCTATAAAGTAAAAAATGAGTCCAATGTTAAGATAAAGGTTTCCAAAATTAATAAAATAAAAGCTATCTAATTTTCATGAATGCATAAAATGATTTTAGAGAAAAACTTGTTTCCATATTAATTGCGCTACAAGTTTGTGCAAAAACAAATGAAACACACTTCACACTTTAATTAGTTGATCACAAATTCACCATTTTCTATGTATTTTTTTAGTAAAATATGTTTTTAATATATATATATATATATATATATATATATGATTAAATTGAATTTCTCTTATTCTTTTATTGTTATAAATTTATTAAAAGTGAAAAACAACCTTCTAATTATTATTTTTTTTGCTTTGTGACTTGGATTGAATTTTGTATTACTTGATCGTTGTAAGCTTCATTTTGAGAACTACAATAAAAGTACTTGGAAAAGTTAATTCAAAACTTAAATTAAGTGATTTTACAATAATGGGGGCATCTAATAAATGTTTACTTATAACAATATTAGTTATATTTATAGCAGTACCGATAGTGTAAGAATCCTGAGACATGAATTTTATTTTTCAGGTAATATTTTATTTTTAATGAGTTGTCATGGAAAATTTATTTCAAAAGTGTGATTCATTTCACAATTTCATCATGGTAAATGTGTTTCCACTTAAGTGTAACTCTTTGTTCTCATACTGTAGAAACCTTATGCTCGAGTGCTGGGGACCTTAGTTGATCTTTGCATAACTTCGCATGAGACGACAAAATGCGTCTCAATCCATTGTTTGACAGAAACAAAAAATCATTTTAAAAAATTTTGAAACTCAAAAGAATGAAAATCAATAAAACAGACTTAGAAGGAAAAAAAAATTGATTATATATTTGTAAAAATAAAAAGTATGTTGGAAATAGATCGTGAAATGCAAAGGAATCACCCTGTCATTGTAACACTGTTAAAGATTAACATCACCGAATTACATGAAAAAAAGACACACCTTATTTGTAAGGTAACACAGAACTGTTGAAAGAAAATTTATTTGATCAGATCAGAAAAGCGAAAACTGAGTGGAACCCCACACTCTCTCATTGATAACATAAAACAAACAGTTGGCGTACGTTGAATTCTAGTGTATGGCAATTGAAGTAGAATCAGTGTGGCAGCATTTGTAGCTGATGAAAATCTCCATTGTCCTGCCACACTCGGGACATTTTATGGTCTCTGGTAACTTTCCAGCAATATTAGGAATTTCAAGGTGCACGCAGCGATGTGTGGTGCGCACGATCCTTTCATGGTGCTCTTTGAAGGTAGGCTCGAATCCCTTTTTCAGCATAGCCTCTTTCCATTTGTCAAACTCTGACACTGTCTTCAACACTGTGCTTCCATGGCCACTCATGATCACAGATGAGCCTTTGCAGAGGACAGCCCACCCAGTTTCATTTTTGTAAGAAAGCATCCTTTGCACTTCTTGAGTCACTGCATCAACTGTGTTGTGAGCCTTCGTCACAAACAAGCTCTCTATTCCACTCCAAAACCTCCTCAGAAAGCTTTTATCTTCCTTCTCCACACAGAACAACTCTATTTGAACATTTGCCTCCTTTAGAGCGCCGTCATTTGCAAAGGTAGTTGCATACTTCGTGAACTGTTGGATCCATTCTTTGTCGCTGCCTCCGTATATGAGAATGTACTTTTGCTCTCTGATCTGCATCTTACAAAGAAGTCACACCACAACCGTCCAATTAAGCTCTTAAACAATACCAATGCTTGAGATATGAATAAAAGGAAAAATATTGAAAAACTTGATTGCTCAAAAATCTAAGACGATGAGCATTTGCATGTCCATTTGCGAAATTTGCTTACCCAGGTGCTTATGTGAGGGTGAGAATCCCCTACCACTGAACCAATCCAGTGAATTTCTCTATCAATTCTCTCTTGATCAGCAATAGTAAAGGGAAAGGCCTTCATTCCATAAACATGAATGAGATGGTAAGCGTTTGCATGTTGCACTTTTCCCTGAGGATTCAACACCACAACCATAGGTTTCTTTTTGAAGTGCCATTCCTCCTTAATGTACTTATACCCTGCTATTGTTCCAAAGTGCTGCACCACGTACCACGGCATCTTGCTTTTCAAAACCTCAAATCTCTTCTGTAACTTTTCGGTCCATTCCTCTACAATGGGAATCCACACGATCTTATATTGATCATTGGTTTTAATATATTCATACACTGGTCGTAGTACTGAAATCTCTTCATCCGTGATCTCTAGAGTGGAGATCAACAAGTACACATTCTTCTTCCTCAGCTCAGTGATTTCAACCTGCCCAAACAAAAAATTAATCAAAATCAATAACATAGGCTACACTTGAATCAAGAAAAACGGGCATCATGTGCCCAAATGATTTTGCACAGCATTAAATTTATCTTAGACTTTGTGTCAAATGATATTTTTCGACACATATTTAGGCTATGTTTGTATTATATTTGAACCTTTTTCCTATTTTTATAGGAGTAAATTAACACTACAAAGGAATGATTTAATTTTTAAACTATAACAAATTTTAATGAATAAATATATATTTAGAAATTAATTTAGAGATCAATTTATTAATTAAAAAATAATTTAAAAAATAATTTTTTTAGTAATCAAAACTCTGATAATAATGATTAATTTAAAAATCAATTCATAATATAAAAATTCATTTAAGTTACCAATTTAAAAATAATTATTTTTTATTCATAATAAAAAATATTTTAGTTATTATTAATTATTTTTAGCCGTTAATTCTCAATAATCATCGTACACGGAGAAAGGTAACACCCTTCTTGAGTGACCATCATTTCAATCTATCACCTTTCAGGTGAATATGTAAATCAAATCGTAAAACTTTTAAAAAATTAGTATAAGTTAAAAAAAATTAATTTAAATTGTTTATTATAGGTTTTAATTGTAACATAATTTATGTATTTAAAATGTTTATTATAAAAATAATCATTTATTCTTTTAAACAATAAAATATTAGTTTAAATATATTTGTCTTTACCAAAGTTTTTTGCTAAGACTTGAATTATAACTTTGCCGTGTACTAGATCCGGTAATATAAGGAAAAAATAGCAATATTCAACAAATTTTCTATATATTTTATGAAAAAAAAAGTGTATTTTCTATTTAAACCAATGGATTATGAACTATTGATGAGAAGAGAGAGAGAGAAATCCGAGTCACAATTATGACAGTGAAACTATTATTTGTGGATTAAAAATTAGAACTTAAATTAAAACGGTAAGATGTTTAGAAATGGTAATTTTTTTTCCAGTTATTATTGGAGTTAAATGATTGCCCAAACTCTTGTAGAAATTTGGTTCAAAGAGTGACAAACCGTGGTCTTAGTGGCTCCATCAAACAGTTGGTGTGGGGCATCCTTCGAAAAAACCAGAAACTTAAACACCTCCATTATTTCAGTAGGCGTCTGGAAAAATTTCCTGAGCCTGTGATGATACTCTGCCTCCTCTGAAATAGAAAAGACAAAAAAATGTACTTAACATGTTAGCCACTCCAAGTCTTTTCTGCTGTTCACTTTTAGTTTTAAATGCAAAAATTCTATTTGTCGAGTTTGCTTGCTATAAAAGATAAACGGTTATATCCAGTTAAGTCACTGACCAATCTGTTGTCTGCAAAGCATGATTTGCTTCCTGAGTTTGCTGAGTATGATGTTGATCTTTTGAGCATAGTGGGACAGATCCTGCTTGTTCCCTCTGAAATCAAGCAATTATGGGAATATCAAACAGGTTAAAAAATGTTTAATATTAATTTCTACCCATAAAATGACAAAGAACATATTTACGTAAAGCACAAAGATAAGAATGGAAGTTACTTACGATTCGGTAGTGAGGTAATCAATCTGAGTCTCAATAGCCACAATGGTGATGATGGCCCAGTAGACATCAACAGGAATTTGTTCTATTGCGGGCAACAAAGCTGGCACATCCTTTGTGTCGAACGTTGTAAGTTTCTCCAACTCAAAGATCAGCTCAATCACTAGCAACGTTGTCTTGACCAGATTGTTGAGCTCAATGATGGCTTGTCGATGCTTTTGCAGTGCTGCAGGTCTTGTGAGAACTGGGACTCCCTTGAGAAAAGCCACAGATTTTGCAATAGGGTCTGTGGGTTGATGCTGAGCTAGCAACCAGAACTCGCCATATTCCATTGCAAAAGCTGCCATTGTGAGCACCGCTTTTGCATCCCACTCATAGTTTGCAAGCTTCACCAGTATCGTCATTGTAGTTTTGTGAGCAATTTCTTCTCCAGCAGGCTTGCATGACATCTGTCATCATTCAACATGTTATTAGACAAAATAATTATCAGACAGATCCAATGACGTCACGTGTTCATAATCCTAACGTGACACATAATTAAGTAAATGAATGACCTCGGAAGAAATTTGCTTGAGGGTGCAGAGAGGTGAATTGAAGTTGGCTTGGGGGATCTTGTCTTCTAGCTGCTCCAGGCTTGATTTGGATCCCTGTAAAAGCCATCACAATGGCATAAAAAGTTATGAAGGAAATTGAGAAAAAGAAAGACGGAGGGAAATAGGGCAACAGAAGTAGAAATATGAAACCTGAACAACGTTGTCAACAATGAGAGTTGAACGCCTAAGGGTGTTCTCGACAAGAACGAAAAGAGAGTCGACATCGAACTTGGTGTGACTGTGGACATGGGTTGAGTAGATTTGCTCCAGTATCTGCTCATCGGACATGTTTAACGGGTTGTGGTCACTCTCTGAACTTCGGTGAAAGAGAGCCTTGAGTGAATGCTTGGTGGCCATTGTGAGCTCTCTGTCAAGAACAATGGCAAAGTCTGAGAGAAGGGAAGATTAAAAGAAGGAGAGTTGTGGTGATGATTAACCAGCCTCCTTCTCTATTTATAAAGTGAAGACGTGATCAATTTTGGTGGCTAGTCTTTGTCAATTAGATTAGGGAGCAGTTAACTACTAATTTCATCTTCATGATGTGAATTAGGGCTTTCAGTTCCTATAACATTTCAAAACTATTCTCTAAAACTCTTTAATTTTATAACAAGCACTGTAACGAAATAAATTTGCATGATGCATAGAAATGCCAATAAGAACCATTGGCAATTTTTAAAACAAATATTGATATTTAAAAAATATAAAAAAATATGATTTAACAGAAATTAGAGGTTCGAGTGTTTTTCTATGAAAGTGATTGACATTTTTCTTTTATAAAGCATTAACTATACAGAATGAAGTAGAAAAAGTAATCTAAATAACATTTTTTTTTTGTAAAATCAAATATTAACAAATATATTTTTTATTTTGAAAAGGTTCTATACACTCTTAATAAAATAAAAATAAAGCTTATATTTTATATTTTAGTTCCAGAAATATTGAGACACTAATAGTAGTCCACAGAATTAGAAATATGTCATATTTTTTCAAAATTAAAATTTGTTAGTCACGTTAGTCTTTGTTATTACACTTTGAAGACTATCACAGTTTTAACGTATTAAATTTAGCGACAGATGAGTGAGTAATATATGTCAATATTAAAATGTGAGTACTTTTAATTGTAGAAAAATATATAATTTTTGAGGAATATTATAAATATGCCTTATAATTTTAATAATCAAATTGATACTTTATTCTATACAAAAATTGATAATTTATTCAATTTTAATGACTGATTGAAGATTTAGTGAATGAGTATACGTACCTTTCACTACTAAAAATTCTCATATTATATGGAAATTTTTTTGCAAATTTGTTAAAAATCAAATTTGCAAAAAAAGACTTTTTTCTGTTATTTTTTTTAAGAATTGTAATTGGTAGGTAATTTCTTCGTGGGTAATTATTTCCTACAAAATTATAAAATTCGCAAGTATTTTCTACAAAATTTGTTGCGAAAAGTGTTTTATACAAAATATTTTGCAAAAGAATTGGCAGTAATTTCCTGCAAATTTTTTTTTCATATCAAAATTTATAAGTATTTCCTACAAAAAAAAAATTCAAAACAAAATTGACAGGAAATATGAGTTTTTTTAGTAGTGTTTATACAAATATTCCGTAGTATAATTGTGGAAGAAAAATATAGTAATATAACTTATATTCAATGACCTTGAATTTTTTGCTCCTTCGAACTAGATTATAGACCCGTGTCATTTTATTATCATGGAACATACATAATATATGACTGTTTAAAGAAATTATTTATCCAAATTTTGTGGATTTTAAGGATTAAGGTTTTAGAATGTGACATATATTCAAGTATTTTACACAAAAAATTACTACTTAAATACTGAGATTGTTAAAATAATTTTTTAACTTGATTTTATAGGTGTTACAATTCACTATCATACTAATATTTAAAAAAAAATCACCTTTATAGTTTCTTTTGATAATGTTTTTAAATAACATTTAGTTAGGCTGGTACGTATATAAGTAATATGATACCATTTTTGTACCAAATATTTAAAAATAAAAATTGTTTAACATTAAACAATGCACTTTTACTTTTGATAACTGCTTTGTTTACTCACTAATATCCACCATTCGTTGTTTTTCCGTCAAAGGTGTTTCATTTGTGTCCCTATTTTGTTAAAAAACTAAAATGTTTGTTGCATGGAATGTAAATTTATGTTAATGTCACTTATCAGAATCAGTATATGTTAAGGTAACGGAATGGTTGTGCTGAATGTTTGTTGAAGGATATGGGTGAGTCTCTCTGCCTACGGGTCTTCATGGAATATTTAGCTCTAATTCACCTTATCTCTATTAATTTTGCTTCTTTTTTTTTTTTTTTTTCTCCTTTTTTTTTTAATTTTTTTTTT
>Ga0214542_1011727_pt1 | contig 11808 bp, 11 predicted proteins | sample CNSS1metaG_FD_160096 | JGI IMG/M metagenome (GOLD analysis project Ga0214542, IMG submission 160096) | Root nodule microbial communities from cowpea collected in UCLA plant growth center, Los Angeles, California, USA - CNSS1 | ecosystem: Host-associated > Plants > Roots > Nodule | place: USA...
TATTTTTATAGTCATACCTTTTGTAAGACTGTATTAATATATTGGGTACACTGGATTATCTGTTTTGGAACTATGATGAAACTCCCTATTTTTATTAGTTTTAAGCTGCTGAAATTGGGATGTTACAAAATCAAATTCACAACGGAGTTCAATTAAAAAATATAAAAATTTTATATTTAATACAACACAATACAAATTTTTAAGAGATATTCAAGAAAATCAAATCAAATTTATAAAGAACTTAAAATTTAATTAATTCTTTTTCCATATGCAAACATAAATAATGATGTCATTGTTACTAAGAGAAAAATCAAATATTAGATGTAAGGCCCTCTTTTTATTTCTGCCCTAAAGTTAGTGGGCTGCCCTTGTAAGTGGGCCTAAGGCCGGCCCAACAGATAAAGTCTTTAGGTCTGCCCTAAACATTTCACTTCTTGGCATTTTAGAAAATCGTTATCCTTGCATTAGAGCCGCAACCGTCTTCTACCTCTGCTAGGGTTTGGGGACCATCGTGAGTACGCCGGTTCGAACCCGTTTCCCTTCTTACGTAAGTGCTTCTTCCGTTTGTGTCTGTTTTCCCCCACAGTTACCCTAAGCCACTAATGTTTCCGCTGTTGGTCATGGTTTCCAGCTCTTGGAGTCGCCTCTTGAGGACTGCGTTCCGCTGTTTAGGGTCAAGCTCGTGTCGGGTTGTTTTGCTAGCTTATTCCAGATAAGGGAAGCTAGAACCTTTTTGTGTGGTGCGTTTTAGCTTGTATTGTCGTGGTTTGTGAATCCTTTGAGATTGTGTGTTGCTATGAATGTCTGGATTGGCTGGAACCTCTATTGGGTGCGTGTATGCGTTGTGCAAGTACGAACAGTGGCAGACACTGATAGACTCGCCCAGGCGAGATGTGCAGAGGCTCGCCCAGAGCTTTCTGCGCGAGTGGTCGCTCAGGCGACCAGAGTGTGTTTTGAGCGAGCACACAACTCGCCCAGGCGAGAGGGACCTCACCTAAGCGAGATCCCGTGCTACTTTCTCGTTCCTGTTTGAGCCCTCGCCTAGGCGGAGGGGGACTCGCCTGAGCGAGACCCCTCAGCCTGAGCGAGGTGCTAGGCGAGACAGTGCTGTGATTGGATGTCTGTTTGTTCCTGAATGATCTGTTTTGGTTGAGTATGATTGTATGATGATGATATGTATATAATGGAGCATGAGGTATATTTGGCATGATTCTTGAATTGTAGATGATGGGTTGAGTATGAGAATTGGCATTGAATTAAATGAGACGGGTATTATTAAAGTGGCATGATAACATGATGAGTCGGATCTTACTTACATGGATAAACTATGAAGTGTTGGAATGAGTTGGGCCTAGATCATGAAAGGCGTTGGCTTCAAAGATTGGCACGAGTGATGTATATCTATGCGTGGTAATTATTATTTTCGGCTATGTGAATGAGGTTGATCTGTGTCAGTGCATAATTCCTTGGGGTCTCTAGGTGAGACTTTCAGGGATGCGCTTCAGTGGTCGGGACGTAATTCCATGGCCCCTGTTAGTGGGTGTTCATGGTGGTGCCCCATCTGTATAACTAGGTAAGGATTCAAGTTAAGGTTGCATCCTGACACTCTAAGGAGTCAGTTAGTCTCACTTAGAGCGGACTAACTCCTGTGGTGAGAGTAGCAGGAGGCCTGAAATTCAGTAAGGGCTAATCTTGTGGTGAGGGAAATTCGATTCATTATAACACTTGTAACATATAGCTCGGGGTTGAGCGGCTCGGGGTTGAGCAGAGGTATCCACCACAAGTGCAAGCATCTGCTGAATCCGACTAAGTTATACGTATCCGGATGAGTCGAGTCGAGTCGTAGTGTATTGAATGAAGGGTCCTCACATGCTTGGTTGTTACATGGATATGGAATGTTGAAAATATATTTGACTGTATGATGAATATGTTGTTGGCTCTAGCTTACCCGTTCTGTTGCATGGTTGTATTGTATGTGACTGTGCTTTCTTGCGATGATCATCAATATGATTGATGGGAGCAGATGGGCGAAGTTCTCGTGGTCAACAAGGGAATGGTGATTCCGCTGCTTAGCCATCTGGGCTGGAGTTTTCTTTGTGTTTTCTTTAGGGCTATGGCCCATGTATCTCTTTATGCATTTCTACTCTACACTCTTTGTTAGATTTGTATTCAGTTTTCCTCTAGCATCGTGGTGTGCCCGGTTGTTTTTGTAGGGGTTGTGTTTGGAACCCCAGGACTACGCTACATTGTTATCTCTGTGTGACGTTTCCTTTAATTTTACGCATTAAATTAAATGGGGCGTTACATTAGATACTTGATTAAAACGAATATAAATTTTAGATACTTAATGTCACGACCGATCACAAGGAACAAAATAAAAGGTTTATTTGAAAAAAGAAATTGTTACCCTAATTTATTAAGAAAAATAATAAAAGAAAAATCTTTAAAAAAGAATAGTATGTGAAATCAAATTAAGGTTTGAATCTTAATTATGTGCAGAATAGATATTAATACTTGCTCAGTGTTTTAAGATGATGCTTCTATTAACTCAATTGAGTAAAATTAATATTATTTTTTTTTCTAAAAACAAATAAAAAATATTTTTATATTTTTAATTAAAAAATATTTATAAAATCTTCATTTATATCTGACAATAATTGACTTTTTTTAATTATATTTCTATTTATATTGAAAAATAAAATTACATTATTCTTTATGAAAAGACATCGTGTGTTTTAATATTTTCTAATTTAATTTTATTTGAAGTTTTATTTTTTTATTATGTTTAATTAGTCGGATGGTACTCATTTTGGATGTATCAATTTGGTATCCGGTTTTAAAAAGGTGTCAAGTGCATCTCAACTTTTAAAAAAACTTATTAACGCCGTTAACGGCATGCCACGTGCCAGTCTTTATTTTTTTTTGTTCTTTGTCACGTGTCAGGTCCTTGGTGTGACACGTGGTAAGGTACTACCATTTATCAGAGTCACTACCAAGTGTCATTGTCTGCATTTCAATTTAGTCTCCACATATGTTTATTTGTTTTAATTTAGTCCCCACATATTTTTATTTGTTTAATTTTGTCCAATTTTTCTTTTGAAAATAGAGAAATATTTTCTCCCCCTTATGACCAAATTAATTATTTATATAAATTTTATATTGATATTTGTTATTGAAAATGACATGCAAAATTAAGTATTGATATTTATATTAAAATTTAGTAATAAAAGTTATGAATAACAAAACATGGGTTAACAATTAAAAAAAACATAATATGTTATAACGTCATTTTCAATAAAAAAATATTAGTACAATATTTTCAATACTAATACTCATTTTTTTTTATTAGAAATGATATTATAACATATTACATTTTTCTTAATTGTTAACCTATGTCTTGTTATTCACAACTTTTATCATTAAATTTTAATATAAATATCAATACTTAATTTTGTAAGTCATTTTTAATAACAAATATCAATATAACATTTATATAAATAATAAATTTTGTCTTAAGAGGCAATGACATTTGATAGTGACACTGGGAAGTGGCAGTACGTACCTTGTCATGTGGTACTGACAATACCACGTGGCACACTAGGGACCTAACACATGACAAAAAAAACTTCAAAAAAAATTCAAAAATTAAAATTAAAATTAAAAAAAACATAGACTGACACGTGGCATACCGTTGACGGCTGACGGCGTTAATAATTGTTTTCTAACCGAGTAGCCTTTCTCCATCAGCTGGCCCATGCTCAATATGTTGCTCTTCAGATCGGGTACATAGTACACATCTCTGATTTCTCCAACTCGGTTATTCTTCTGCAGGTACCAAATTGTACCCCGACCTTTTACTGCCACCTTTGATGCATCTCCAAATGATATGTGTCCAACGTCAACTTTGGTGAGCTCCTTAAAAAGATTCTCGTCCCCACACATGTGGTTGCTTGCTCCTGTATAAAGGTACCAAACTGAGTTGTCAGAACAGCTCGGACTTAGCTCGGCACCTGATCTCCTGGACATCACTAATATTCCTTCTACCTCAGCATCCTCAGAAAGGAAGTTCGTTTCCTTCTTGCTTTCAGATCGACAGTCCTTCGCGAAATGTCCAACCTTCCCACAATTGTAACATTTGACTCCTGAGTAGCAGTCTTTAGCAAAATGACCGTACTTACTACATTTGAAGCACTCAACTCCTGAGTTGTTCGAATGACCTCCTCGGCCTCTACCACCACGACCTCCACCTTGTCCTCGTCCACGCCAATTTTGTTGGCCGACCTGTTCTTAACCTCTTTCATATCCTCCTCTGCCTCTACCACCTCGGCCTCGAGTGTTCTGAGTATAAGGAACCTTCTTCTCCCTAATGGTTGCCTTTGCTTGGAGTGCTTGATCAAGGGACTCCTCCTTCTTCTTCCTTCTCCGCTACTCATGCGCTTCAAGCGACCCAGCAAGCTCTTCCACCGAGAGCGCTGTCAAGTCCTTTGATTCCTCTATTGCGCAAACTATATTCTCGAAGTCGTCGGTTAACGACCTCAAGATTTTTTCCACCACTCGGCAAGCGGGCAGCGTCTCTCCATTTCTACCGAGCTGATTCGCTACGGTCTCAACTCGGGAGATGTACTCGGCAACCCCTTCATCTTCCTTCATCCTCATCCTTTCAAGCTCGCCTCTGAGAGTTTGAAGCCAAACTTGCTTCACACGGTTATCCCCTTTGTATGCCTTCTCCAGAATATCCCACGCTTCTTTTGAAGACATAACATTTGCTATCTTCTCAAAGTCGGACTCATCAACAGCTCGGTACAGCACGTACAAAGTCGTTTTGTCCTTTGCTCGTGTTGCTTTTAACGTAGCAATCTGGGCTATCGTCATTTTTCCAATATCCTCTGGTTCTTCGTGCCCATTTTCGACCACCTCCCATACTTCTTGGGAACCAAGGAGAGCCTTCATCTACAGGCTCCAGTTATCATAGCTGACACCTTTTGATAACTTCGGCAGGGGCATGCTGTTAGCTAAGCTGGCCATCTCGATCAAACTCTCTAACTCACTCAAACACTCAGGCTCTCAAGCTCTGATGCCAATTTGTTGACAAACAAGTCTCTCTGGATAAACACTCTTTGTATTCAGATTTATTGTTGTGTTGAAATGAAGCACTACATGGTCCTTTTATAGGCCTTTGGACATGACCCTTCAACTACATTCATTAAATATAACTACTACCTAACTCACAATTAATGAACTCTATTGCATGCTTAATCATAACTAAACCCACTCTCAACCTTTTGCAATCTCCTAGACAATTAATATAGCAACTTCCAACTACCCACATTTAAGTTTACCTAACAAAACATTACCAAAATACCTAAATCAATAGATAAAATAATCTTATATTTCGAAAAGGTGCCTATAGAACACAAATTTCAAGGAGAAATGTTTTATTGGAAGAAATTAAATGTAAATGAATGGTAGTCAGAACTCTGACCCACCTGAGATGGATTAAACTTCATGACCATTTTGTTTTAAACTTTTCATGCATGGAAATGCATTCAACAAGTCACAAAATAACTTTCATTCACAAGTTCTGGCACGTTACAGAATCACCACACTGAATCAGAACAGATTATTCACAATTAATGCTTTCTTCCATGCAAGATCAGAGGTAGTTTGAAAAATAGGAAACTTTGTAGTCACCATTAAAAATGACCTTATGCATAGGAAATGCTAGATCCCTTCCTCATATGCTTTTTGCATATATTTTATTAAGCCATCACTTTCAATTTCCTCAAAGTACAATCATCCTCCCGCCATCCTTGGGTCCGAACATCTTGTGAATGTCTAGTTACTTTCTTTAGAAATAACATGCTAAATTTAGAGGTGTATACATCTTCTTAATTCTCCATGTCAAGTGGCACACCAATAACTACAAACTTAGGGGTATATCATGATGGGGGTTTCATAACTAAACCTCACATTATTCAAATCAATTTTGAGATTAAGTAAGTAAATCTTCTAAACAGAATTTGATCCACGAGATTGTCCAATAAATTATTCACGCCCTTGTCAAAATGTGTGTCCAGCTTCAAAAATACTATTAAAAGAGAAATCAACTTCAAGAATTTCATTTAAGACTATGAAATCATACACATAAAAACAATATTCTCATGTTCGAAAGTTCGAAAGTTCTTCATTTCAATACTTGAATTGAAACATATGTAGAAATAATTATGAGACCATTAGAAATAAGAATAATGTTTTTAGCAATAAACAAAGTTGATTGGCAAGTGTGAATTGTAGAAAACAAATAAATATAGAAAGAAAGGAATTGTATACTATTGAATGTGTATAAAATATTACAAGAGGTGTGATAAATATACATACAAAGCTAACCTTAAGAGCCAAAAGTAAATAGGCCTAAAACATGGATCTATGCTAACATCCCCTTCAAACTAGCAATGTTACGGCTAAATGCATTGAGAGTTTGTCAAATAAAAAATGAAAGTGTAAAACTAAGTGCAACTTAGTAAATATATCTGCAATTTGTAGAGTCGAAGGAACAAATGTTAAAAATATAGTGCCAAGTTGAAGATGATGACGAGTAAAATGACAATCTATTTCAATATTCTTGGTTCGCTCATGAAAAACAAAGTTGCAAGCAATATGAATAGCACTTTTATTGTCACAATGTAGAGGCGTAAGGATCTTTCAAATAGACACACATATCTTCAAGTAACCAACACAACCAAATAACCTAATAGGTAGTCAAAGCCATCTCACGATACTAAGCTTCTATGGACGATCAAGATGTAACATGTTGTCTCTTATTCTTCCATGATATAAGTGAATCACCAAGAAAAATAGACAACCTAGTAGTGGATTTCTGATCATTAGGATCATCATTCCAATCTGCATCCCAATAAGCACAAAAGTCTAGAGACGACTTAGAAGAAAGCAAAAGAGACTGAAATTGAGTGTCTAGAAGATACTTGAGAATATGAAGAACAACACCCCAATGAACTGTTGTGGGAGCTTAAACAAACTAACTAAGAACATGAACAACATGTGCAATGTTTGGACGAGTCACAATAAGATAAACTAGACTCCCAATAATAGTTCGATATAAAGTAGAATCAGCCAAAGGAACATCATCAAATGAGGAATATCGTACACTTTTCTCAATAGGAGTATTAACAATCTTGTTGTTAGTAAGCCGAGCACGCTGAAATAGGTCAGTGGTATACTTGTATTGAAACAGAAGATAACTTTTGGGAGAAGAAGCAACCTCAATGCCTAAAAAGTACTGCAATACACCCAAATCTTTCATAGCAAAAAGATTGAATAATGGAGTTTTTAAAGATGCAATTCCATAAAAATCATCACCAGTAATAATCATATCATCAACATATAAGGATAACAAAATACGCCATGAATTGGTTTTCTTGACAAATAATGCAGAATCATGATTTCTAACAACACAATCAAGAGAGATAATTACTGTAGAAAACTTATGAAACCAAGCAGGAGGTGCTTGTTTAAGACCATAGAAAGAGCTTTTTGAAGTTTGCAAACTTCACTAGATTTGTGAGAGACACCTAGTGGTGGAATCATGTATACTTCCTCATGTACATCCCCATTCAAAAAGACATTCTTCACATTCATTTGAAAAATCTTCCATTGAAAAATAGAAGCGACAACAATCAAGGTACGAACAATAGTCACCTTTGTCACAAAAGAAAATGTCTCCTCATAATCTATGACATACTCTTGGGTATATCCTTTAGCAACAAGTCTAGCTTTATACCTTTCAACTGAACCATATGATTTTATCTTGATTTTGTATACCCAACAAGATCCAATAGGACGTTTTCCTAATGGTAATGGAACTAGGTCCCATGTATGAGTATGATATAGAGCAATAAGTTCATCAACCATAGCATTATTCCAAAATGGATCACAAATATCCTCTTTATAGGATGAAGGCTCATGAAGACGATGAATAGAGCAATAAAAGCACCAAATGAACCAAAGTAAGAGGAATAGACAAAATCTGTTAGTTGAGTAGACTTACGATTACGACTAGGTCAAACAAGTGGCAAAAGAACCACAATCTCAAGAGATGATTAAGTAGGCGTAGTAGGGGAATCAACAGATACAACCTCCCTATAGTGCAGTGTATGAAATTGGTGCTAAGATAGGTTCTAGAGTTGGTACAAGAGTAGGTGTAGTGTCATCAATATCAAAATGATCAATTTTAATGACATCAGATGTACTCAATTATTAATTATAATAGAGCTTTTTAATATGTAAATCACACATACATCAGATGTACTCAATTATTAATTATAATGGAGTTATTTAACATGTAAATACACACACATTTTGTCAAAATGGGACGATAAACCCGTTTTGTCACCTAGTATGAAGAGAAAGAATTAGCAAAAAAGAAAAGGAGAAAATTTTCTCTTCCACGACGAGGGAGAATATGTATATATTCGAAATGAAAAATAAAGGGGTTGTAGATCTTAAAAAATTTGTATCCAAAATTTGTATATTTTTTAGTTGAGTATTTGTGGTTTGATAACTAGAATAATATAATTTTTACTTTATATTGTCAATACTTATCTATCTTTGCATGAAAAAATAAAAGATAATTTAACTTTGTTTTAAATCCTTTATAAATTTAATTATAAATTTGAGTTTTTTTCAATTAAGTCTTTATTATTATTTTTTTGTTATAAATGTCCAAAATAATTATATTTTTCAACTAAGTCTGTGTCATCAACTTATATTTTTCAACTAAGTTTATGTCATCAACTAATCAACTGACGGTGACATGATCATTTGATTTTGCAATCAGAAATAATCCACCACAATTTAATAAATAAGAAAAACTGAAGTTCTGAAAACTACGGGTGCATGGATTGGATATTAATGATCCAATCCATATCCATTTTAGATCCAAATAATTAGATTAGGTTTTTGACCCAAATCCATTTTTTCAGCAAAACTAGTTTGAAATTTTGTAAAATTCAGATCCAAATATTTTGATCAGGATTTAAATCCAATCCAAATATTTGGATCAAGTTCAAAATCCATAATCAACTTTTTATAAAATAAATTTAAATTGAATTTTCTAAAACTTGTGTCCTTAAGACCAACACGACTCAGCCTGTCCGGGTCGTCGAGCTCGCTCTACCCATCAGGATCTCGGGCCTCCTCAATCCGTATAGGTCGTCGGGTACGCCTGGCCCGTTCGGGTCATTGGGCCCACTTGACCCATTCGGGTCATTGGGCCCGCTTGGCCTATTCGAGTCTTCGGGCCCACCTGACCCGTTCGGGTCATCGGGCCCACCTGACCCGTTCGGGTCATTGGGCCCGCTTGGCCCGTTCGGGTCATTAGGCCTGCCTGACCTATTTGGGTCATCAGGCTCACCCGACTTTTTTAGGTCGTTGGCCATGACCAACTCGTCTGATTTGTCAGGCCCGCCTAGCCCGTTCATGTCTTTAGGCTTGCCCAACCTGTTCTTGTCGTCGGGCCTACCCAGTTCGTACAAGTCGTTGAGCAATGCAAGACCCGTGAAATTTAAATAATTAAATAAATAATTATTTAATAAATGCGGGTAGTGATAGCCTTTATGACATTAAATTCTAACTTGCATGATATGGAAAAGTACTAGCTCAAGTGGTTGAGAGTACTTTAATTATATGAGAGAACTTGGGTTCAAGTCTTATATATGCCGATTGTGTGTTATTTATTTGTTATTGTTTTAAATATATGTTGATCATGTTTTGGAATAATATAATAATTATGATTATGGGTTCAAGCCTTGGAGAACCCAAATTAAACTTTATTTTTGCTATTTTTGGTTTTGGCTTGAATTGAATGTGAAGGGTTAACGTAAACCCTAGATGCATTGGCAGTCAAGGGTGGTTGCAAAACGGACCATGAAGAATCAATGAATGGCATTACCATTAAACCTTAAATTCGTTTTTGGGTAATTACTTAGCTTTAAGGCACCTTTTAAAAGGCCAAAGTGAGGTAAGAAGAAGGTTTTGGCAAGCTGTGAGTGCACTCAGAAAATAGAGCACGAATTTTGAGAGTAGGGAGCTTGGAGTGAAGCTTTGAAGCTGAATTGGGAGAGAAAGCAAAAGGGAGATCATTGGTGATCAAGAAAGAATTCACAACAATTCTAAATTAAGCTAAGGAGTCCAGGTTAGGGGAGTTTTTCTCGTTATTTGTATTCTGGGTGAATAATGATGGCATGATCTGTAGTATGAATTGCATGAGTATTATCTGTTTCTGCATGAACTATTGTGTTTCTGGAAAAATTCCAGAAACCGCTTGGCGGACTATGCATAGCCGCCAGGCGACTCATATGATTTTTCGTGTTTCTGGGTTCCTGTGAGAGGAACCGCCTAGCGATACATTCCCGACCGCCAGGCGATGCATAAAATTTTTACCCAATTCTGGATTGTTGGATGTAGGGCCTGGCGGTATGGATGAATTGATGAATTGTTGCTTAGGGAATCAATTAGCGAAAATTGAATTTGGGTAATTTGCTATTATCAAATGGAAAGAGTAGTATAATTGGATTGTTAAATAATGGGAAGTGTGGGCGAAATTGTATTGGAGGAATTGTTGGAGAGAAGAGTTGTGCTGGTGCTGAAAATTGGGGAAAAACTACTCAGAACAGTATGCACCGCCTGGCGGCACGGGGCTGGCCGCCAGGCGCCATATCAGAGATGTGAGGGATGCTCTGGTTCGCGAAAAACACTGTTTTTCGTACTTTTCGTGCAACAGGGATCGCCCGGCGGTAGTACAGTCCCGCTAGGCGCCACCTTCCACTTCTGGGCGCTAGGCGCCACCACTTTTTTCTAGTTTGCGCAGTTTTCGTAAAATTGCATTTTCCGGTTCGTTAACCGTCTGATTTAGGTGAAATTTTGACATGTAGTCCACAACATGTATTTCTTCAATTTGAACGGTGGAGATTTGATTTGGAGGTCAGTAGCTAGAGATATGAGTTACTCAATATTGCTAATTTTGGAGTCTGTAAAATACATGAATAAGCCCTTGACTAGTTTAAGTAACTTCTAATAAAGCACGTGGTATTCCTTGAGTTGTGGCTCGGAATAGCATCTCTTGAGTTGTGGCTCGGGATGGCAGATGAACACAAGGAACCCTTGAGTTGTGGCTCGGGTTGGCGAGTGTTGTTGGTGTGAGTGTGCTGGTTGTGGCCAGTACGGATGGGTCCAGATAGATTGCTCTCCTCAGTAGTTGGATGACGAGTTTGGTAGTCTTGGGATGATGCGAACTATGTTCGTATATGGGGACTCCACCTCGCGTTACGGTGTATGATCCGTAGCAATGTTTCCCGCACGTGCTCTATCGGTTGTGGCCGAAAGGTATGGCAGCAAGTCGTCTTGAAGTAATCACTAGGAGACGTAGAACACGGTTCACATGGTTGTGGCCATGTGATGTGAAATCAAAGGATAGAACTCCTTTGGTGTGATTGTATTATATATAACTATAATATATATATATATATATATATATATATATATATATATATATATATATATATATATATATATATGTTTATTTTGTTAGCTCACCCTATCTGCTTGTGTTTGACGATGATCGTGTACGCAGTACACGGGAGCAGATGATGTTGCAGGTGGATCTAGTGAGGCATAGAGCCGGAGTGGGGCTAAATTGGGATAAAGAGTTTTCTCAGAGTTTTATTGTTTTATGATTTGGAATAATTTTGTAAACACTTTGTGATACTGATGATTTAATCAAGTTTATGATTT
>Ga0214542_1011728_pt1 | contig 11808 bp, 7 predicted proteins | sample CNSS1metaG_FD_160096 | JGI IMG/M metagenome (GOLD analysis project Ga0214542, IMG submission 160096) | Root nodule microbial communities from cowpea collected in UCLA plant growth center, Los Angeles, California, USA - CNSS1 | ecosystem: Host-associated > Plants > Roots > Nodule | place: USA...
TTTGTATCATTTTGATCAAATGATGTATTATAACTTTTATTAGTGTATAAAAAAGAGATTTATTAAAATTTAAAAGATTGAAGTAAACAAACATTTAAAATATATTTTAATTTGAATATTTGTTTTTCTTTTATATTTTTAAAAAATATTTTTAAATTTTATCAACTATGTTTCATTAATATTTGCAAATTTAATAATTGTTTTGGTTCTCATGAAATTTTATTTGGTATTATAATCTAAAATGTAAACAATTATAATTTATTTTAAAGTATTTGATATCGAAGAAACAACCATCCTTTTAATATTGAATATTTGATAATATTATGTTTCCTTTATCATACTTTTTTTATTATTATATAAAAATTAATTAAAATTAATATTGAAGTAGTAAGAAAATGGGTATGGGTATGGGTATGAGATTATACCCGTTACCCGGTGGAGATGGGACAAAAGTTTGATACCCGTTGGGTTTGAGAATGGGGATGGGGATGATTTTTTTTTACGGGGATGGGTATGGGATAGCGAAACTTGTGCTCGCCCCGTCCCGTTGCCATCCCTAACCACGGGGCACAACTTTGAAGTGATACATGGAAAAAAAAATTAACAAAAAAAAAATTAAAACAAAATCAAAAAAATCAAAAAATTCCAAAAAACCACAAATTGACATCTAACAGTGAATTTATCACCGTTTGTACTATACTAACGAAAATGACTAAATTGAATCACTTTTAAAAAAGTCAGAACCAAATTGAGACAAAGAAAAATAGGAGGACTAACTTAATATTTTTCAACAAAAACAAGGGGCAAATGAATAATTAAACCATTTTTTTAATGTGTAAGGAATTTGTTTTTTTTTCTAGTATATGGAGTTCAAAGTATAAAATGATTTTTGGAAAGGAAATCATGGTTTTTTTTTTCAATAGGTGTTTTTTTCCTATAAGTGCGATGTAATTTTATTATGAGCTTGGTGTGGTTCCCCATATTTTTCTTTTCTTTTTCTTTTTTTTTATTTTATTTTTTTAATAAAATCTTCATGTAATAGCAAGATGCCTAATATGAACTTATTTGGAACTTCTCAATCTTGGAAGTGATACTCATTTCTACAATAACTTATCACTATTAGATGTAAAAAAGATCAAATTAACTCTAATTCCAATTTGTTGTACAACAAGTATTGAATTAAGTCCACGAACAATGAAAGAAATGTTTAAAGTTGTGAATCACACTAAATGAAAATGAAAAGCTATTAATAAGCACAAAGATAAAAAAAATAAAAAAAACTTATATATTATACAAGATAAGTAATAAGTTGCATCTCTTGTATGTCTCTCATTTTGTTGTATAATTCACCTTTATAAAGAAGACACCAAATAATTACAACCTTAGTTAAAATTGATAAACAAAATCCAAACTAATAAGCAAGGTATATACAAAGATTACTAATTCATCAAATGATCTACCATTTTTTTCATTAAATTGTTTACTATTTGACACCATTAAATAATCTACTTTATAAATCTTGTTAGATCATTTAATCGCTAAACATCATTAGATTGCCTTCTAAATATCTACAACTAGAGTGTATATCCTAAAAAGAGTTATTGCACTAAGATCTACAAGATTCCACTATAAACAAAAAAAAAAAATCATAATTGAGTACAAAATGTCACTATTGACAAACATAAATGCATTAAATCACTCCTAATTATCTTATTTTATTTTTTTTAAGATTAAAAAATTCAAGTATTCTTTGTTGCTATGTCTATCTACACACAAGAAAGGTAGAAAGTGAAACACATGTCAAAACACAAGAAGACATGGTTGAATTGTGTTTTAAAACTTTTTGAAACTTTTTTGTAAAGCATCATCTAGTTAGTGTTGACTGACGAATTTTTTATTTGACGAATGATCTCTCAAGTAATTTTCTTAAAGACATTGTCTAATAATAATAAGTATGACAAATACATTGCAAAATAACTTTTTTCAAAACCTTTTTTTAGCAAGTCCTGCCTTCTTAAGTCAAATGAAGATTAATAAAATGCAACTCAAGAAGATAAGGGATAGGAAATATTTACCCAAAGTATTTTTATACTATTTCCTCTATAAATAATAGACACTGCCCAGTTCTTAATCATTTGATCAAATTTCATTAAGCAAATTGATATTATGAAGATACAAACAAGTATTATTTAGACCTCAACCCCTCATGGCTAAACAACCCAAGTGTTATTTGAACATGCAACAACTCTAAGCAAAAATCCAAGTATTGTTTGGACCTTAGGCATTCCTAACTAACCCACTCATTATTACTTGGAAGGCGGTCAATCCTAACAAAAGCACTAATTATTCTTTAAAATGTGGCCACTTCTAGTTCATCATGAGTATTTTTTGAAAAACAATCATTTCTGGCTAAGGCTTGGTAAAAGATTGGAGTGATCTAAACACAAACAAATCCAATGTTTAATCACTCTAGTAGTTTGTTATTTAAACACGAACAATGTTTTCATGAAGATTTGGGCACTATGCATTAGGCTTAATTTTTTTTCTCAGATCATATATATTTTTTATTTGGCGCTAATAAATTTATTTAAATTTGGGTATCTGTAATTTTTTTTAACATTTCTTATTTTATATTAGTCCCTCGAAAATATTTACCTTTTATTTTTCCTTTATAATATAGATTATTCGATTCTAGTTTCTGTAAAATATTTTATTAGCCATTACAATAAACTTTCATTTTAAATTTAGGCCTTTGAAAAGTATTTTAAGGTATACCTTTTTACGGAAACTAATCTAAAAGTAAAATCTCAAAAAAAAAAAAAAAAAGAAAGCGTAAAGATAAAAACATATCACTATAAAATATAGACTAAAAATATATTTAAGTTTTATTTTTTGAAATTAAATCATTAAATATTTTCCTACTAATATCTATTTATTAATAAAAATGGTTATTCGATCACATATAAAAAAAATCATCAAGATCAATATTTTTATCCAGTTTAGGCCTGTAGTTTAAACACGAATCTACAAATTGAAAGTCTATTTAATTGTTAATATATGTGTTGTAAATTTAGGAATGACAATGGGTCATACTAAAAAAATCATCTATTATCTCATTATTTGTTTAAAAAAATTGTGAGTTTTTATTTTCTAAATCCATGGATATTTATGAAAACTCTTAAATATTTAAAAAAATATAAATTCAAACGACAACTAAATAAAAGTTAAAATATAAATCCAAATTAATAATACTTAAAATATACATTCAAATAGAAGTAACTTCAATTATAAAAGTTACATTCTAATCACCGACGCCTATAAGACTGAGGCAAAAAAGGATCAGCTTTTGGCCTCAGGTGTTACTCGAGACAGAAACTCACATTTTTGCCTCGGTTTTAAGAAGAATCAAAGTCATATACTTCCCTTTTTTGCCTCAGTTCTCATGAGAATCGAGGTCATATGTCCTGTTAACTTTTTAAATAAATTTTTTGTTTTTGGTTATTCCCACATTTTTTAACCTGTATATTTTTTCAGAAAACCAAACCAGAAACAAAACTATACATTTTATGAAACATAACATCATCCACAATCCAAATACATTTAAAAGTGTCTTGTAACAACAAGTCAATATCCTAATCAATACTATTGTACAACTGAATTATAAATTTCGCACATGCTATCTAAATAGTGATTTTTGGCATCGATTCAATTTTAACCGAGGCCAAATGTCCCTCTCCAAATTAATTTTTTGCTTTAGGCCAGGGAAATCGAAGCCTAAAAGACTTTATAGCAGCGAGTCTATTGCAACTGAGGCAGAAAAGCATATTCTACTTCGGGTATTGAGGGAACCGAGGTAGAAAAGCTAGCAGAAATTGCAAAAATATCATCGCGCCATTATATGCTTCGATTTCTTGATAACCAAGGCCTATAACGCGAGTTAAATAGTCAAAACTGCACTAGTGAATTTGTGTTTTTCTTCTTAATGTATTCACTTTGACCACTTAATTTCTGATACAAATAAAGTCATGAACAAGTGGCATAATGATGTTATTTAGTAAAAATATAATGGAATATTAAAAAGAAAATCACTAGTATCATCACCAATTATTTATTCTAATATTGTATTAAGCTTTATCCACTACAAGAACATAGTAAATGACCGACAAATTTTTATCGAGAAGAAAAGTCCATTCATAATGTAGCATTTACCCACACAAATCGAAAATGGATTGCTTACTTTGTTAAAAGACTACAAAGCCTTAAAAGCACAAACACCCTAATACTAGTCAACTATTGCAAAAAATCAATAGGACCAAAGAAGGGATGAAATGACATATTCATTGAATTATAACTTCTATGCGAAAAAAAAAAGACAAGTCAAAATTGAAAGTAATAATCATTATAAGATAATTAAAAAAATGCACGAAATTAGAGTTAAAGATGATGTGAAGAAGAGAGAACGTGTACTGATTGGGTGGAAGAAGAGAGGACACGAAAGAAGTGAGAGAAGAGAGGATGCAAAGGGAGGGAGAAAAATTGACTAATTCTTGATAAATGCACTCACATTCACGTAACCTAATTGGTTTGGGATAAAATTGTAATTTGAAGTTTTAACAAATGATGGATATCCATGACTAGGGGTAGTATAACATCCACCTTTGACATGTTAATAAGTGGGTATCAAATTACCTGTTATTCATGGGTACTTGTTTAATATTGTTCTGGTTTAGGACATAGCTCTCCAAATTATGCACGATCTCGCTCTTAAGACGAAGAGAGCAGAATTTGTCTTATCACCCCTATCCTTCACCACTTCCCGTAAAATCATCATTACTCCCTACAATTACGCATCCACATGTAACTTATTTGCCGTTACTCCCTGCATTTGCGCCCCCACGTGTAAACTATCCAACGGTCACTCTTTCAACTTCCCCTTTTTGAATATTAAACGACGCTCATTTCCCCCTTTTCAACTCCCTCCATTAACCATTTCCTCACTCCCTTGCATTCGTCTCACTCAAGCTTTTCACCTCCCAATATCTTGCTCAACCGCCATTTCCTTCCTCCAGGTACTTCTTCTTTTCTCCTTTCAAATTCTACACCTGCATTTTCTGGTTCCCTGTACTGGCTTCTTATACATTGTTTCTGTCTCTGTACTCTGTTTTAGCTTGCACCTTCTTTTTCGATTACCCTAACTTATTTTGAGAAAACCCCTCCTTTGACATAGCTTAATCGCCCTTCATGAACGATCATTATAACACCCTATATTCTTGGGCCCCCCTGGCCTTACGGCGAGAAACCTCCACCATGACCACCCTTACTAGGGTTAGGGCTTTTAGGCGCCACCAAACGCTGTGTAAAAGCAATGAGTCTGACGTAACTGTAGTCGCTTGTGAAAACGATGAACCCATCTGTAGGGACGGCAACTTATTCCCCATTTCCCCTCACAAATTTACCTTTATGTATGTTACCCTATTTGAGAAATTAGGTTTACGCCTTCCCTTTAACACCTTTGAAAAGGAACTCCTCACTGTCTTGAACGTTTCTCCTTGTCAACTTCACCCCAACAGCTGGGCCTTTATCCGTGCATTTCAAATTTTATGCACCCACTTCGGTATTACCCCCTCAAGCAACATGTTCCTCTACTTTTTCGAGTTGCGATCCCCTCATAAACAACTACTAGCCTCTCTTAGCGGAGTTAGCGGTCGAGCCCTTCTAACCTTATATAACTCCTCTTACAAAGGTTTCAAAGGTATCTTCATAAAAATAGTCGCCCCCGACCAGAGCCCTTCCCTTTTAGAAGGCTTCCCCTTGTATTGGTGTCAATCACCTAATCTTCAATCCCCTCGGCAATTAGACGACTTGGACCCCTCCGAGAAAAAAGACTGCCTGATGCTGGAACAACTGGATGTTGTTTTTGATACTCGAAAACTTTTAGAGCTGGAATTCCGAGTGGTAGACCTAAAATTCCACATCGGTACTTACTTTATAACTGTTCCTTCATTATAACAAATTTGCTATTGACCCTCTCCTTTTAACCGATCTTATTTATCTTTACAGAGAACCTGATGGCGATGTCCCACGAAGACATGTTGAAACGAGCCCGTCAACTTAAAAGACAAAAAACCTCCACCCCTGGTGCTAGCCCTTCAGCTCCTCCTCCCCGAATCGAACTCCACGAAGAAACCTCGGAACTCGACCTCGAAGCTTTAACCCGCAGATCTAGAGCCCGAGGCAAGAAAGTTGTTGAAAGCACCTCCCAACACTCGACCTCCCAAACACCGATAGCCCCGCTTCACACCGCAGATGATACTGAACTAAGCTTCTGGCATCCTCAATTCCTTCATTCCCAGCATAGCCGGAAGCACAATTACCTTCGCCACGACGTCAATTTGCTAAGAGCCCAAGACCTCCAAACTCTTCATGAGAATCTCCTGGCTGATCTCCATAGGGCAGAGGCATCTAGCATTATGCTAATGGACCAGTTCAGTCTCCAATCCACCCAGAAATCCCTTGACCTGGAGCAAAAAGACCGAGCCTTAGCTCTTTCCAAAACTGAAACCTCCCGTCTGACCAACGAAGTTGCTGAACTGACCACCCAAGTCAAAAAATCGGACGAGCTACTTGCCGATCTGCAGAATCAACTGAAAACCCTTGAAGCCGAGAAAGAAAACTGGGTTCTCAAAGAGAAAGACTTTCTCCATAATTCAGAACTCCTTAAAGACCAGATCGGTTCCTCGCTAAACATGGGATTCCAACTAGCCCTAGAGCAAGTCCGAGTTCTTTACCCCGATGCAGATTTATCACCAGCGGACATCTCCAAGTCGGTGGTTGATGGACAACTTGTCGACACGGACGACTAAGCATTCCTTTTTTCTTGCTCTCCCTTTGCTCTTCGCACTTATAACTTGTTATTTCTACTTCCCAACTCTTACTTGAAACATTATGTTTTAAATTTCAGTCTCACTTTTCCCTATTCTCTTCTTTCGCAACTTATATCAATTTAATCGACTAAATAATCTTTTTAGCTCCTTACGTTGATGATTTTTCCCACTGCAAACAAGCGCTCCAATAACTCGCTTTAAGAAACCGAACTCTACAAACAAAACCAACAATGACACCTGCTAATATCAAACTAAAACAAATAATAATTCGTTTATAATCCGATCTCTCAATCTTTCAAACACCAAAACAATAACTCGTTTATAAATCAAGCCCTTAATCCTGCAAACACCAAACTAAAGTAAATAATAACTCGTTTATAAACCGAGCTCTCAGTCCTACAAACTAAAACAAATACTAACTCGTTTATAAACCGAGTTCCTTAAACACTAAACTAAAATAAACAATAACTTGTTTATAAACCAAGCTCTTAATCCTGCAAACACCAAACTAAAGAAAATAATAACTCGTTTATAAATCGAGCTCTCAATCCTGCAAACACCAAACTAAAGAAAATAATAACTCGTTTATAAATCGAGCTCTCAATCCTGCAAACACCAAACTAAAGAAAATAATAACTCGTTTATAAACCGAGCCCTCAAACAGCAAACCAAAATAAATAATAACTCGTTTATAAACCGAGCTCTCAATTCTGCAAACACCAAAGTAAAGAAAATAATAACTCGTTTATAAATCGAGCTCTCAATCCTGCAAACACCAAACTAAAGAAAATAATAACTCGTTTATAAACCGAGCCCTCAAACAGCAAACCAAAATAAATAATAACTCGTTTATAAACTGAGCTCTCAATTCTGCAAACACCAAACTAAAGAAAATAATAACTCGTTTATAAACCGAGCTCTCAATCCTGCAAACACCAAACTAATAAAAATGGAACTTCTTTTAGCCTCGAGTGTATAAACTCGGAATAGAACTCATAGGTTCTTTTTAACCTCGAGTGTACAAACTCGGAATTTTAACCTCGAGTGTACAAACTCGGAATTTTAACCTCGAGTGTACAAACTCGGAATTTTTAACCTCGAGTGTACAAACTCGGAATAGAACATGTGAAACGAAAATATTGTAGTATTAGAAATCAAAGCATAAATGTTTTTACAAAAAGCAAAACAACTTAACCAAACTTTAACTAAAATAAAAACGTAAATTGGCTGCATTCCATGTTCGCGGGATTTCCTTCCCCTCTAACGTTTCCAACTTATAAGCTCCTTCTCCCAACACTTGCTTAACACGATAGGGCCCAGTCCACTTCGGTGCCAATTTGCTATCCATCTGAATTAATTGCGCTTTCCTTAATACCAGATCTTGTTCTTGGAACTTCCGAGGTACTACCTTAGTCTTGTAACTTCTCTCTAACCTTCTCTTCATTGCCTCATTAGAAATCTGAGCCAAATCCCGAACCTCATCTATAACGTCAAGGTTTGCCCTCAAACCAACCTCAGAAATCTCCTCGTCAAACAACCTCACTCTCCCAGTGTTTTCCATGACCTCAATAGGGATCATAGCATCAGTACCATACACCAAAGAAAAAGGAGTCTCTCGGGTAGTCGTCTGAGGAGTGGTATGATAAGCCTACAGCACTCGAGGTATCTCATTTGGCCATTCTCCCTCTGCCGCCGCCAGTCTTCGCTTCAATCCCCTCAATATCACCCTATTAGCTGCTTCCGCCTGCCCATTTGTCTGGGGATGCTCCACCGATGAGAAGACCTGTTTAATCCCGACTTCAGCGCACAACTGCTTCACCTGTGAGCATGCAAACTGAGTTCCATTGTCTGAAATAATTCGACGTGGCACACCAAATCGACATATTATATTCTTCCAAATAAACTCTCGAATTCGCCCACCCGAGATGACAGCAACCGGCTCGGCTTCAATCCACTTTGTAAAATATTCTACAGCCACGATCAAAAACTTGAATTGCCTCACCGCTTTGGGAAACGGACCCAAAATATCTATTCCCCAAGTGTGAAAAGGCCAAGGTGTATTAATAGAGTGCAGTACCTCTGGCGGAGCATGACTCCAATCGGCATGTTTCTAACATGATTCACATTTCTTGACGTACTCTATACAGTCACTTTTCATAGTGGGCCAAAAGAACCCTCCTCGGATTATTCGCAGCATCAATGCTCTTCCCCCTACATGGCTCCCACAGATTCCCTCATGAAGCTCGGCCATAAGCCGATCTGCCTCCCTCCTTCTTACACAAATCATCAAAGGTCTGGAATATCCATACCTAAATAAGTGACCATCTATCAGCGTATACCTGCTTGAGTTTTTCTTTACTTTCTGTGATTCATTGGAATCCTCAGGTAATTTACCATCTGCAAGATAACTCTTAAAAGGTGCCATCCAAGATTCTTCGGTTGCCAAAATCTCCAGCACTTGATGCTTTTCCTGCGTGTCGACCCGAGGAGCTATTAGTGTTTCCCTTATCACTGACTTATGCTGCCCCGGTTTCGAACAACTAGCCAACTTGGATAACAAATCAGCTCGGGAATTCTGCTCCCTCGGAACATGCACGAACTCAAGAAGAACAAAGTTCTTCGCAATAGTTTGGACAACTTCCAAATACCTGGCCAATTGTGGGTCGCGAGCTTGAAATTCCCGTTCACCTGACCTGCCACCATTGCGGAATCACTTTTAACCAACAATCTAGTAATCCCCATCTCTTTAGCCAAAAGCATACCAGCTATCAAAGCCTCATATTCCGCTTGATTATTACTGGCTTTGAAAGCAAACCTCAACGACTGTTCGATTAATACCCCTTCTGGTCCTTCCAAAACTATACCAGCACCGCTACCCCTTAAATTAGAAGCCCCATCCACTGATAGTATCCACATTATCTCCCCTACGCCCTGATTCTCAACAGGTGGCTCAGACAATTCCACCACAAAATCAGCTAAAAACTGGGCCTTGATCGTTCCTCGCGACTCATACTGTATCCCATACTCCGACAGCTCTATTGCCCATTTAACCAACCTGCCCGATATATCAGGTTTTTGTAAGATGTACCTAATGGGAAGATCCGTCATCACCTTGATACTATGATTCTGAAAATAATGTCTCAAACGCCGAGTAGACACCACCACGGCCAATGCAGCTTTCTCTATAGTGGGATACCTCACCTCGGCACCATGGAGCACTTTGCTTACGAAATATACCGGCTTCTGCTCCCCACCACTTTCTTTGACTAAGACCGAACTAACAGCGTGTTCGGTTACCGATATGTACAATGACAACTCAGCCCCTTTTTCCGGCTTACATAACACCGGCGGCTTGCTCAAATACTCCTTCAATTTTTGGAATGCTTCCTCACACCGATAAGTCCATTGGAACCGTTCATTCTTCTTCAAACATTGAAAGTAAGGAAGACCCCGATCCCCACTTTTGGCAAGAAAACGGGACAAGGCTGCCATCCTTCCCGTCAGTCTTTGTACCTCTTTTACATTACTAGGACTCCTCATATTTATAATGGCTGCACATTTATCAGGATTAGCTTCTATCCCCCTCTCGGTAAGTAGAAAACCCAAAAACTTTCCAGCTTTAACCCCGAAAACACACTTCTCGGGATTAAGCTTAAGTCTGTATTTGCTGATTGTAACAAACAATTCCTCCAGATCTTCCTTATGCTTCTTCTCTTCCACCGAAGTGACCACCATATCGTCCACATACGCATGAACATTTCTTCCCAACATGGGTGCTAAGATTCGATCCATCAGCCTTTGATAAGTAGCTCCCGCATTTTTTAACCCAAACGGCATTACTCAATAACAATAATTTGTTGTCCCTCCCATAAACGCCGTCTTATCTTCATCTGACGAATGCATCTTAATTTGATTATAGCCCGAATAAGCATCTAAGAAGCTCAGCAAAGCACAGCCCGATGCACTATCAACTAGGGCATCTATATTAGGCAAAGGATACGAATCCTTTGGGCAGGCATTATTCAAGTCCGTGAAATCTACACACATCCTCCACTTTCCATTAGACTTCTTCACCATCACCACATTTGATAACCAGGTTGGATACTGTATCTCTCGGATATGGGCCGCGTCTAACAATTTATGTATCTCCTCGGTTGCTGCCTGCGCACGGTCTCCACTCAACCGCCTACGCTTCTGAACTTTAGGTTTAGCCAACGGGTTAATATTAAGATTGTGGCATAGAAAATCGGGATCAATCCCCGACATATCAGTCACACTCCAAGTAAATGAAGAAAGATTTTTCCTCAGCACTTGGATAAGCTGTTGTTCTTGCTCCAAACTCATATCGCCCCCAATTCTCAACTTCTTCCCGTCTATAAGCACCTCCTTCACCTCTCCCACAGGCTGAGGCCTTCTTTCAGGGTGCACCAACCTTGGATCTAACTCGGGATCCGATACTACTTCAGTTGTGCTTACTGAATATGCTACTTTCCTCCTTAACCTCAGACTATCTTCGTAACATTTACGAGCGGTCTCCTGGTTTACAGCTAAAGTGAGTACTTTCCCCTCATCAGAAGGAAACTTCATCTTCAAATGTACTGTCGATACTACAGCCTTTAACTTATTGAGAGAAGGCCTTCCCAACAGCAAATTGTATGATGAAGGAGCATTGACTACTATGTAACGTATAAATATGGTTTTCGCATCTTCTTTGTCTCTAAAGGTTGTTCTAAGATCAACATACCCTTTAACCTCCACTTGATCTCCAGAGAAACCGACAAGCACTCCGTCAAATGGCTTTAATTGATCTATCGGTATTTGTAACCCTATGAAAGTACTCCAAAACATCACGTCGGCAGAACTTCCCTGATCAATTAGTACCCTGTGGACATTCCTTCCCATCATAATCACCGACACGACTATG
>Ga0214542_1011729_pt1 | contig 11807 bp, 4 predicted proteins | sample CNSS1metaG_FD_160096 | JGI IMG/M metagenome (GOLD analysis project Ga0214542, IMG submission 160096) | Root nodule microbial communities from cowpea collected in UCLA plant growth center, Los Angeles, California, USA - CNSS1 | ecosystem: Host-associated > Plants > Roots > Nodule | place: USA...
ATATATATATATAGGGGTTACTTGATTAATTGTGAATATTTTAATAATTTAAACGAGAATGGAGATATGGCGGGGACGGGTATTATGGCGGGTATATGTACATCCCCATACCCATCCCCATACCCAATTAAAAAAGTCGGGGATTCCCCATACCCATACCCATACCCAGTCAATGCGGGGATTCCCCGTCAAAACGGGGACGGGTTCGGGCAATACCCACGGGGACGGGTTTATTTGCCATCTCTAATCATAAATTACTTTCTATTTATTATTTTTATTCTAATTTAATGAATAAGAACAATGAAAACAACCTTTCAATGGGTCTCTTTAGCCACATATTTAAAGAGTATCCTTTAAATGAAGATAAATGAAATATGTTTTGCTTTTATCAGGAATCTCTTTGATGAATATGCATAGAAAAGTGATATTTATAGAAATAGCAACAATACATAACTTTGTATAACAAAAGCCAATTCCGATGATAAAGTAGAGGATTGGAGTGAATATTGCTCCCTATAAATTAGATGGAAAATGATATTTTAACAAAATTTTGTTTGATAAATTTTAATAAATAATTAATTTTGATAAACAAAAAATTAAACTTTATTATTTTATTTTTTAACTTTCATAAAAAAAATTCTATTTAATAACTTTATAAAAAAAATTATAAAAAAGTCATTTTCAAAATTGGATATCAAACCTTAATTACAATAAAACATGCCATCTCTATCACCTTTTTATTGCTGGCTTTATATATCCCCTATTCCAAAAACATATGCATTGAACCTACCCTTAACCTTTTTCCAAGTGACCCCAACCATCTATTCATTGTGCATGTTGCTTTCACCTCACTTTTCATTTAACCACATATAAACAACAAGAAAACCATTATCTTCTTACACAAAAATGAAATAAATGAAAGTTCAAAATACTCATTTTTTCTTACATGAAAAATTAATTAATCAGTTCATTCCCACTGATTAAATAAATTAACTTATGTTCGCTGATGAAACGAGTCAAAACATTGTTCTTTTCTCATTCATACGAAATGCCAATATTGAGAATAAAAAGATGGGTTCCACTACTGCTACTATACTACCAATTTCTAAGAAAAGTACTATATATATTACACAGTTTGTTTTTGCATAGCTTCACTGAAATAAAGCTTGAAATAGGAAAAAAAGTGGGAAACTATCTAAATTCAAAGAAGTGTTCAAAGACATCATCAAAGACATCAGGAATGTCGACAGCCTTGTACTCTGAGTCAAGTGTTGAAGATGATAGAGTGACATGCTTTGGTGAACCATCAAAGGTGAGGTCAGAAGAGATGAGGTAATCATTGGAGGAAGTTGAGGGAGGAATCTCTTCCTTGCATTCCCTTTTCACAGATGAAGAAGGGAAGGAAGATGAGAGAAAGGGACAATCTTGTTTTGATGGGGTAGGGAAGGAGTTGTTGAAGCTAAGAAACTTGGAAGAAGATGAGGGAGACATAGGATCAAGTATGATCTCAGGGTTTGTCAAACTCTTGCAACTGTGCTCACCATAGTAAATTGTCTTGTACAAGATTGGATCCTCTTGAACTCTTTGCACCTGCTTTGTTGCTTGGCAACCCTGGTCTCTGTGAGTGCACCTATAGTAGTTCCTGCAAATTCAAACCACAACACTTCAATTTTTCCATAAACTCCTACAAAACCTTAACTCATATATGATTATGTTATGATCATATATATATATATATATATATATATATATATATATATATATATATATGTATATACCTTGGGAATTTGGCATTGAGGATCTCTTTTTGACCATACTTCCTCCATTGGTGGCCATCATCGATTGGAGCTTTAGACTCCTTCTCTCTTGTTTGTTCAGTTCTTCTGCAGACATGAATTGCAAATTCAGATAAACTTTTTTTAATTGGTTCTCATAAAAACCAAAACCAATCGCAGTGTCTGCAACAATCATTTTCTTACTGTGCCAAACAGACATAATAATCAAAGGTAAAGACAAAGAAACAAAGACTATTAGACAGGGTCTACCTAAAAACACCACAGTACTTCACCACATGTTTTATATGTATATATGAACAATAATTCACGGGGTCCAATATTACGCACACGTAAGGGTAAAGTCACACGTTATCAAAATTAAAGAGACACTAAATTAGCAAATCTAATCAATTAAATTGAAGGTATTGATTAGTTAGTTAGTTAGTTAATTAATTAATTACCTTCTCTTGTAGCACCCCCTTCGAGCTTTAACTGTGGAGTTCTTGCAATTGCTCTCTTGAGAGTCCTCGAGTTTGGGAGAGTCCCAAAGCTGAACATTGGAGACATCGTCGTGAAATTCAGAAGTGGTGTTGCTGGTGTTCAAGAGCAAGAGGGAGTTGGTGAAGGACATGAGCACCTCCTTCACGAGTTTCTTTGCTGAAGAAAGATCTTCACCATTCCCATTGATGACACTCCTGAGCTGTGTAGCAGAATCACGACCTCTGAGAAGCTCCTCGATTGCTTTCTTACGACTAGTAGAACCGCTAAGGTTGTCCATGTTCCTACCGATCTCAGAAACTTCGACGGAACACCCTCACAAATTCGACCTTGTTTCTTGGTTAGGTTTTGTTTTATCACTCACACATTCATACTCAACTCAGCTATGTATTTTACACGGGAGAGGCATTATATACGAGGAAAAATAAAATCAAAAGAGGCAGCAAGTTGTCGCAATGCGCACATGCCCGATGTTCAAAGGAACCTTGGCACGAAAATTCCAACACCTTTCAACATGAACATGAACCCCCACCGCAATGTGTGCGCGTGAACAACACAGCGACTAGAATTATGCCACCTGTAACTATCTAGAATGGGGCTTCGGGGTGGAACGTGAGAAGGAGGATAGTGCGTGGGTTACTCTTAGGAGAGAGAAGATGACGTCAAAGGCATTGCGTTGGCGAGATGTCATAGCACAGGTGGCGGGATCTGATTGGTGGTGATTGGGAAATGGAAAGACTGTTGTACCCTTTCTGAGTATTTTTTGTGTGAAAAAATGAATTCATTGGATAAGGATCACAGGTAGCATTTATTAAGATAATGTTGAACCATGATGAGAAGTATCTGTTTCCAACGCTTGGGTTTCATCCTCACTGAAATGGGCCAGGATCTATATGGGTCATTATTTTTTAAGTACTAAATTTTCTTTGAGAAAAGGGTTTAAAAATATATTTATTTTAAAGAAAACTTTGTTTACATATATAAATAAATAAGTTAACTTATTATAAAATTTGGATAATTATAATTTAAACTATTGATATTAACTTTGTGATTCAATATAATTGAATTATAAGTCTCAAAACTAAAAAAAAAAACTTATATTTTTACAATGAATAAGAACGAAAAAAAAAACTATAAATTCATTGTTATTTATCTTCATGTGTTAATTAAAAATTAAAAGTATTAACAAAAAAAATATTTAATATATATATATATATATATATATATATATATATTGGTTGAGAGAAAGACAATTGTTTTTTTTTTTCTTTTTGCATTTAGAAGTAATGTTTTTATTAAGTGAAAAAATTGTATTTTAAACTTCAAAATTTAATTATTGTGTATAATTTATTGCTACATTCAGTAGAAGAAGTTAATTACAAGATACAAACTATCAAAACAATGTTCGTATTTTAATTTGTATTTTATAAGTGAATAAATTGTACTTTAATTTAAACCTCAAACTTTAAAAACAATGTTCATATTTAATTTTTTTTATTTCTTAATTGAAGAGAAGTTATAAGATTCAATTAAGGACACATTCTAGTGAAATTTGGCGTGGATGCTTAAATATATGTGCATTCTAAGTCCCATAAAATTAAAAAAAAAAAAAATCATTAGCAATCTTACATTGTCGTTGTGGATGTTCTAAGCAAAATTATCTCCTAAATTTTATAATTTTTTTTTTTGGTATAAAACAAAAAGTAAGTAAATGATCCCTTAAACCTTATAAGTTATATTTTATTGAAACATAGAAAACTAAAATAAATCTTCAAAATTCTATTAAGTCTCTACAATTATATATTTTCATTACTTTAGTTTATGATTGGTAAACTTAAGCGAAAATAGTAATATGTGTTTAGTAATTAAAACAAATTAATATATTACCCACTTAAATAAAAATTATTTAATTTCAAATACAACATGATAAAGATGTATAATTTTAGAGACTTATTCACATAAAAATAAACACAATATTAAACATAGCATATTGTTACATTTTTTAGGACTCAATTAACAAATTATTTCATAACATTTATTGACAGGGGTGTGTCTTTTATATGATTCTTAATATTTTTAGAAATTAACGTTTAATTTTCAGTTAATAAATCATTAGATTATAGAAAAAGAGTAACCATTAATAAAGTAGAAATATTTTATTTGCTTAAATTGCAATGTGTATACAAATAGAAATTTTTATAAATTTAACAGCGAAGAATGTGCCAATTGGTTGATAATTAATTGATACATTTGATCAGAATTCTGAATAAAATAATAATGTGATCTAAAATTTTTAATAATTATTTAGTGTAGAATAATAACAACATGCTAAAAAAAAATTCTATTCCATCCCCAGTTTAGATTCAGTCCCTTATTCATGGCATCGCACGTGACCACAAGAGCTAACTATTTGATAATCACGTGCCCTCTCCGCAAATCTAGCTTCAGTTTGTTTGTTTTTTTAATTAATAAACAACATTTCTATTCTTTTATGGAAAACGATTAATTATGCTCTAGAAAATAAAAATTTTAAATTTAAAACACTCTTTTTCAAAGTTTGAAATCATAATTAAATTAAATCAATTAATGCAATCTTCAATTATAACAATTTTGTTTAATATCTATACCAATGAAATTAAAGATAATATCAACTAATATATAAAAGAATATAAATTTATTAATTAATATGTTTTTAGTCTTCAATTTGGATATGAAATAAATTTGTATCTATGATAAATTTTAATTTAATTTTGTTTTCAAATTTTAGAAATAAATCAGTATAGTCTTTTAATTTAATTATGTTAAATTTTGTTACTTGTCAAATAAGTTTTAAGTTGACGTTTATGTTGTTTACATTATTTATTTGTATTGTTTACATTATTTGACATGTTCTGGAACACCATTTAACAAACTCAACAAAATTAATGTTATTAAATTAAAAAAATTATATCGATTTATTTTTAAAATGTAAGAATATATATATATATTTATATATTTATATAAAAGTTTGGAACAAGAATAATTTTAATTTCGTTATCTAAATTTAAAAATAAAAATATATTTAATCTTTAAAAATTTATCTTATATAATTTAAGGTTTAGGTTTATTGTGTAATTTAATAATCTCACATGATCTTTGAGATTATAAAAATGAAATTGAGGTTTCTCTAATGGTTCTAGAGTTCCAAACAAACAAAAGGTTGGTAATGGTTGATATGAATTGAAGAAAAGATAAGTGTGAACGAACAATTTTTTTGTTTTTTTTCAATACTTGTTTTAACACTCAATGTTATAAAGTTGAATTAAGGAGATTCAAAAAGTCAAGGGGAAGCATTCAAAAGAGAAAGCGACATGGAATGAAATATTTTAGATCAAGTAGATTGTAAGTTCATTGATGGTGAAGAATTAAGTAGTGTTAATTAAGGTATATCCACCATGCCACTCTTTTAAATAATTTTACTTAATTATAAACTAATGCATTGTTAGGGAATGAGACACGTGCTAAGCACTATTTTATTAGTCCAATCAAATCGTACTTCGTTGCTTGCTAGATTCGATTTACATCATTATTATCTATGCTATCGCGTTTTACGAGGCTAAACTAAACACATTATTTATGCACGTTTATCAAAAATTTAAATTTCAATCATTTTTCATAAAAATAAAATAAATCAATTCCCTAGAAAAGAAGATAACATGAAGAAGTATGATGTCCATTTTTTGTCATAGGTAAACGTTTGCTTTGACATGGGGTAAGTTGTAGAAACTTCATGTACAGTTATGTTACTGTACTTATTTAAACAACTAACAATGTCTGAAATTCACTAAAACAAGTTTTATGAAAGAAATTTTATAAATTGAAATTAACTTTAATTTATAAAAATTATATCATATAATTCTTTTAATTTTCAGTTTAATTACTCTTTTGATTCATTTTTTTGTCTAAACATGTCAAATTGGTCATCCAATTTTATTAAATTTCAATTTGGTCATAATTTTTAAAAAATTGATATATGTTCGTTAAATTTTTTGAAACGAATAAATAATTTTTTGTTAAAATTGACACTATTATTATGTTAATTACATTAATAAAACAAATTATCCTTATTAGCAACTTCAATTTTGATATAAAATCATTGATCTGTTTCAAAAAATTTAACAAAAAAAATTAAATTACATCATTTTTAAAAAAAATCAAGACAAAATTGAAACTTAAAAAAATTAGAGGATCAATTTGATATTTTTAGACAAAAATAAGGACCTAAAGAGTAATTAAACCTTAATTTTTATATCCTTAAACAATCTACAAACTAATTTTAATTTATATAATTTTTTTATATATTTTGTCTTCTGAAAAGTCTTGTAGAAAGTTGTTCCAAGCAAATCCTAAATCAATACAAATTGAAAAATGTGGGAAATTGCACATAATCTCGCTAAAGATAGGATTTTCTTGGATATGTATTTAATTATTTATAATATATAATATAACACTTATACTACGATTAACAAACCAAACGTATATTATGATTCAAACATGTTAAGCCACTTAAGTTATGTTGGATATGTTGTTTAAGTTAGTTATTATTGTTATTAAATGAAAAATGGGAGTGTTTGATGAAAATGTGTAAGGCCCATTAAAAACATTTCCATTTCTCCCTGCCCTATATTTTAAGGGACTTTCCTGGTAAGTGGGCCTAAGGGCTGACCCAGTAGATAAAAACCATATTTCGTTGCTCTAAGCCTCACTTTTCGCTCATTTTCACAGAACCTAGGTTTGCAGTCGTCAACCCCTCTGCTAGGGTTTATTCACAGTCACGTTGAGCTAAGGGAGATTGCTACTCCATGTAAGTATTCCTTCTTGTTTGTGCTGGTCCCTCTTCACCTTATCAAAACTTCAGTTGAGAGCCTCTACTAACTCCATCTCCTGGTTTTGTCTCACTCTGTTTTCAGCCCCATAGTTCGTCCTTAGAGCCGCGGTGCCCGTGGTCGTGCCGCCAGGACCTCTACTAAGCTTTTCTAGGTACGGGAAAGTTAGAGTTTTGGAGTCTTGAACGATTTTCTGGCGAGTTTGATGTTTGTTTGGTATTGCATGAACTGTACGTTTGTGATGAATGTATGAACGATCTTGGACTGTTGCTTGGGTATGGATATATGACTGTTGTAGGAAAGGCAGTGACAGGATCTGTCAATCTCGCCCAGGCTAGAGTAACTCGCCCAGGCGAGACTTGCAGGAGCAACCAGGATTTCGCGAACCCTCGCCCAGGCCGAGGACTCTGGTTTTGAGCGAGGCCAGTCTCGCTCAGGCGAGAGCCACTCGCCTAAGCGAGGAAGAGTGAAGGTCTGGTATACTGTCATGGTCTAGCCCAGGCGAGGGACGCCACTTTTGGGCGAGAGGTTGTCTCGCCCAGGCGAGCCAGGACTCGCCTAAGCGAGCCTGCGAGGAAATCTCAGCATTGGTCGCGATCTCGCCTAAGCGAGGGTCTATCGCCTAAGCGAGGATACCCCTCTCGCCTGAGCGAGAGCTCTTGGCTTGAGCGAGATATGCTGCAGGTTGGATAACTCTCTTAAATTGGTAATTGGATTGTTGGTTATGATGTGTTTTGTATGTGGTGTTAAGTTTGTGAATTGAAAGGCATGGTATGATTTGTGTTATAAATTGTATAAATGATTATGCATGTTGGGAGGAGATTATATGTAGGGGAATTGTGAGCTTGGCATGATTTCTACATGAATTGTACATGAGAAGTTGGATACATATGTATGTGCGTGTGGTCACAAACCTGGCATGAGTAACAATGGATCTTGACAGTTGGTAAATGTTTGGTATGGTTTTGGCATGAGGAGAAACACTTTACTCATGATTGGGAATAACGAGTTGGTAATGATTCAACATATGAGAAATGAGGGTTTGGTTATGGATTTTGGTTTGAAATCTTATGTGCAACGTATGTGTAAATTATTGACTGTTTATGTGTGTTGGTTCGTGTCAGTGCTTAATTCCTTGGAGTCTCTAGGTGAGACTTTCAGGGTTGTGCTTCAGTGGTCGGGACGTAATTCCATGGCCCCTGTTAGTGGGTGTCCATGGTGGTGCCCCATCTGTATAACTAAGTAAGGATTCAAGTTAAGGTTGCATCCTGACACCCTAAAGGGTCAGTTAGTCTCACATAGAGCGGACTGATTCCTGTGGTGAGGGTAGCAGGAGGCCTGAAATTTTTTAAGGGCTAACCCTATGGTGAGGGAAAATTGATTCATTGTAACACTTGTAACACATAGCTCGGGGGTGAGCAGAGGTATCCACCACAGGTGCAAGCATCCGCTGAATCCGACCAAGTTATACGTATCCGGATGAGTCAAGTCGAGTCGTAGTGTATTGATTGAAGAGTCATAACATGCTTGTTTGTTGTATGGGTATTGAATGGTGAAAATATATTTGACTGTATGATGAAAATATTGTCGGCTCTAGCTTACCCTGTTTGTTGTATGGTTGTATTGTATGTGGCTGTTCTTTCTTGCGATGATCATCAATTTAATTGATGGGAGCAGATAGGCGAGTTTCTCGTGATCAACAAGGAAATGGTGATTCCGCTGCTTAGCCATCCGCACTGGATTTATTTTCTTCATGATTTCTTTAGGGTTATGGCCCATGTATCACTTTATGCATTACTACTCTACTCTCTTTGATTAGACTTGTATCTGGTTTTCCGTTGGCATCGTGGTGTGCCCAGATTATAGGAGTTGTGTTAAGGACTTCAGGACTACGCTATTGTACTATCGTTACGTGACGTTTCTTTTAATTTCGTTTAATAATTAAATGGGACGTTACAAAATGTATTTTTTTAATCTGTAATTTTTAGGTTACTTTTTTGGTACTCTATTCCAAAACGTCGTATTATAGTGTTTTATATTTATTTTCTTGTTGTCTTCTTTAAATTAAATTTCTCTTTTACTCATTTGTAATATATAAGATATTGATAGGGATAGATAATAAGAACTTTTACTATTGATTCTGATTGTTTGATTCTGGAAACCTAAAAAAGAAAGAGAAAACAGATTACTGCTTCTAAACAGTAATTACTAATAACTTAAACATTTTAACATTTATTTTTGTTTTATTAGTATTTTTTTTATTGTACTGTTCACTTAACCATTAGATAAAATTTGGAGTGTTTGGTGAATAATTTGTTTTTAATTTATAATCCTATTTTAGGTTGCTTACTTTAGGTTTTGTATTTCAAAACGCCATACTTTAGTTTCTTTACGTGTTTTTTTGTCTTTCCATATTAAATTTATCTTTTACTTTTTTTGTTTAATTATGTCTTTGGTCCCCATTTTGGAGTCAAAATCTCAAAATTGTACTCAAATTTTTAAAAGTCTCAAAATGACCTTCTTTTTTGTTGAAACGTCTCACGTTTGCCCTTTCCGTTAAGTCAAGGTTGACGCCGTTAGAGGGAGTGTCACGTGTCAGTTCCTTAATTTTTTGAATTTTTTTATTAATTTTTTTTGAATTTTTTTTATTTTGAATTTTTTTTTTGAATTTTTTTTTAAAAATCAAAAAATTGTCACGTGTCAAGCTGTCATTGTGCCACGTGGCAGTGACAGTGACACATGTTAGTATTACGCCACGTGTCATTTTGTTAGTCTCAATTTGGTCCCTTTATTTTAATTTGTCTCAATTTAGTCCTAATTTTTGTAAAAATGAGCAATTTTGTCCCCCTTCAAATTGAAACAAAATTTAATTTTATATAAATGTTATACAAATATTTTTATTAAATTTGATATTTTTATTCAAATTGATATTTTTATTATATATTTTTAACATAGCTAAGTTTAGTTAAAATTATGTTTCACATTCAACTTTACTTAAAATTGTTTTCAAATTTTAAATTTATATGTGTTTTATTGTAACATGAACTAGGTAATTTTCTATTAACATTATTTTCTATTAACAACTTTTAAACCATTTTAAATAAAGTTCAATGTAAAATATTAATTAAATGAACTTAATTTGGTTAAAAATATTTACTTAAAATATCAATTTTGATGGAAATATTTGTGTACATTATTTATACAGAAATTAAATTTGATTTCAATTTGGAGAGGGGCAAAATTGCTGAATTTTTACAAAAATTAGGACTAAATTGAGACAAATTAAAATAAAGGGACCAAATTGAGACTAACAAAATGACATGTGGCGTAATACTGACACGTGTCACTATCACTGCCACGTGACATGATGACATCTTGACACGTGGCGATTTTTTGATTTTTTTTTAAAAATTCAAAAAAAAAATTAATAAAAAAATTCAAAAAATCGAGGAACTGACATGTGACACTCCCTCTAACGGCGTCAACCTTGACTTAACGGGAAGGGCAAACGTGAGACATTTCAACAAAAAAGAGGACCATTTTGAGACTTTTAAAAATTTGGGTACCATTTTGAGATTTTAACTCCAAAATGGGGACCAAAGGCATAATTAAACCTACTCTTTTTTATTATATAAGATATGGATGAAGATAGATGATTATTTTATTTTATTTTCATTATACTATTTACTTATCCTTTATATTATTTATATTGTTGTCATTATTATTTAAACATAATATTATATTGCACACAAAAAATTTAACCATTACTTAATGTTATGTTTTTCTCTATTATACATTTAATTAAAATATTTTAATTAATATATTAAAAATAAATATTTTAGTACTATATGTGTTCCTGCAGAGAACAAACAAGATAAGTTAGGCACAAGCGTCACCTTATCCACGTAGTCCGCTATCTCCTCAGTTGGCCTCTTCCTAGTTGATACATGCCGGCTTGGACCCAGGAGGGATTACCTGCAGAAGGAACTCCGAAGCTCAAGTGAGTCAAAGCTCTCAAAAGGTCAAATCAAGTGATTAATGGAATAATGAATGCGTACCTTTAATTACTGGGGTCCACATGTATTTATAGAGTATTAACTATGTCTGATTATGCCATGGGCTGGGCCTTGGCTTGGGCTGTAAGTGGGCCTGGGCCTATTGAATACTAAGGGGCTTTGATTTTGCTAAGTCTTTAGGAACGGTCTGATCCGGTTACTTCTCTAGTTGACGGATGTCGTCTTTGCCCGTGCACTGTCCTAGATTGACAGGTTTTGTTATTAGTTTAGGCTTTGTTCAGTTATGAGTTTAAGTCTATGCCGGCCCGAGTCGTGTACTTGGGTTGTTTCCGGCATATACGTAAAGGTGTTATTTATATGGTTAAGTTGGTCATGTATGGTATAGTTAAGTTGGTCAGGTACGGTACACCAATCCCCCAGCCTTTGTCGATGTAGTGTGTCAGTGAAGGATGATATGTGTTGATATACTAATCGTGACCGACTAAGTGTGATACAATATGTAAAAAATATAATGATTGAAATATATTCAAATATAATATATATATATATATATATATATATATATATATATATATATATATATATATATATATATATATATATATATACACACACATATATATATATATATATTATATAATGAAAAAAAATAT
>Ga0214542_1011730_pt1 | contig 11807 bp, 12 predicted proteins | sample CNSS1metaG_FD_160096 | JGI IMG/M metagenome (GOLD analysis project Ga0214542, IMG submission 160096) | Root nodule microbial communities from cowpea collected in UCLA plant growth center, Los Angeles, California, USA - CNSS1 | ecosystem: Host-associated > Plants > Roots > Nodule | place: USA...
TATATATAAATATATATATATATATATGTATATATATATATATATGTATATATATAGATATATATATATATATATATATATATATATATATATATATATGTATATATATATATATATATATATATTGTTGGTGTATGGCCGGGTACATCCCTGCCCATTAAAGAGAAAATAGCCGGATCATCCCGGTCCAGGTAAGAGAACCCTCATACTCTGACCCAATCGCAGGGGCTTCGATCCAGCGCGATGTTGACAGCCCAATAAGTGTGATGGCCAGGTACATCCCGGCCCTCTTGGCCGAGTACATCCCGGCCCAAGGGAGGTACAAGATGGAATATGGGATTATGGCGCAGAGGTACAGAGGAGCAGCGCGCAATCTCAGCCAAAAAGGAAGAAGTTGATATTTGGCGAAGTACAGACGGGCAAACCCCAAAAAGGAAGGAGTCGATATCTGGCAAAGTACAGACGGGCAAACCCCATAAAAGGAAGGAGTTGATATTTGAGAAGTACAGGCGGCCAAACCCCAAAAAGGAAGGAGTTGATCTTTGACAAAAGTACAAACGGACAAATCTCAGAATGGAAGGAGTTGATCTTTAACAAAGGCACAGACGAACAATCTCAGTCAATAAGGAAAGAACTGATGCGTGCAACCTTAGTCGGAAAGGGAAAGAATTGATCTTCAAATACAAACGGCCCGCAAATAATAATAACAGGTCCATTAAGAAATTAGTATAAATTAAGGCCTAGTGAACAGGTAAAGGTATGCTTTTCTCACTGAACCAATTACACCTCATATCGAATCACTTTCTGACTTGAGCGTCGGAGTGCCTACAGGTACCCCCACCCCCGGAGTGTAGACGACAGGGAGGAACAAGAGGAGGTTTGACATAGAGGGTTCTTGAGATCGTCTAGTTCTGCACCGAAATAGTATTGATCAGGTACAATTGGCGCCCACCGTGGGGCCAGACAATTCTCAAGAAGGATGGTGTCGACAAGAGCAGCAGTCGATCAAAATACAGTAGCAGCAGAGATGCAACGAGAGATGAACCGCCAGTTGGAGGAATTGAGACGCAAGAACGAGGAAGAATTAAATGCTCTAAAAGAGGAGAACCAGCGGATGTGAACGCAAATTGAGCAGAATCCCCTACAAAGGGAGGAATCTCGTAGCAATGAAGAGGGAGGGGACGGTACCGGGCGAGACGAGTCCCGAATACAGACCACCACCAACCAAACAGAAGAGGCCAGAGCAGCCAGACGCCACCCCTTCGTGGACGGGATCATGGAGGTGGAACTTCCCGCTCGCTGGAAGGGGTTGACTATAAGCCAGTACGATGGCACTACTGATTTAGAGGAGCACGTGGACGTCTTCACCACCCAAGCAGGATTGTATACTTCGAATGACGCAATCCTCTGTCGTGTTTTCCCGACATCCCTAAAGGGACCTGCACTCAATTGGTTCACACGATTACCACCCAACTCTATCGATTGTTTCGATACGTTGGCCACCCGTTTTGGCATACAGTTCGCCACCAGTAAGCCACACCATCTTACTTCTCTGGCATTGATGAATATACGACAGGAAAAAAGAAAGTCTCTACGGGAATTTATGGAGCGATTTGGGAAGATATCTTTGAATATCTCTAATTTGAATCCTGAGGTCGCCATGCACCACCTCATAACAGCACTAAAGCATGGCCCTTTCATTGACAGTGTATGCAAGAAGCCCGTGAACAATCTAGATGAGCTTCGAACCAGGGCCACAAAATTCATGCAGATGGAGGAACTGAAAGAGTTCCGCAATACAACTCGATCAGACGCCCAGGAGAAGAGGCACCATGATAGAGAGCGAATGTTAGCACCTCGATCTAGCCACAGGTTCAAAGACTCTTGGCAGTCGAGATACAGCAGATTTGTTCGCTTGGAGTGTGGCGGCCGACATGCCAGGCATTGACCCGAGAGTAACCAGTCACAAACTGTCTATTTTTCTGGAAGCTCGGCCCGTCGCTCAGAAGAGAAGAAAGATGGGGGAGAAAAAAGGGAGGCAGCAAAAGCGGAAGTCCAGAAGCTAATTTCGGCAGGCTTCATCAAGGAGGCCACCTACACGACCTGGCTAGCCAACGTAGTGCTAGTAAAAAAGGCGAATGGCAAATGACGGATGTGTACAGACTACACCAACCTTAACAAGACGTGCACTAAAGACACGTATCCTCTCCCCAGTATCGACAGATTGGTAGACGGTGCAGTTGGACACAAGGTGCTTAGTTTTTTGGATGCATACTCTGGGTACAATCAGATCCCAATGTATCCTCCTGATAAAGAAAAAAACGGCGTTCATCACGGAGGAAGCTAATTTCTATTATGAAGTCATGCCTTTTGGCCTAAAAAATGTTGGAGCCACATACCAGCGGTTGATGCACAAGGTGTTTCGTCATCTCATCGGAAGGTGTGTGGAGGTTTACGTCGACGACATGGTAGTCATGTTAGATTCACTCGAACAACATGTCAAAGATTTGGACGAGGTCTTGGCAGCCGTACGGAAGTATGACATGAGACTGAATCCAGAAAAGTGTGTTTTCGGGGTTGCAAGCGAGAAATTTCTGGGTTTCATGTTAACCCACAGGGGAATAGAGGCCAATCCCGACAAGTGTCAAGTAGTTGTTAACATGAGAAGTCCAGCCAACATCAAGAAGATACAGAGATTGGTGGGGAGGCTAATTGCGTTATCACGTTTTATGCCTAAATTAGCATAAAGAATCCAGCCGATGCTTAGGCTCATGAAGAAAGCACAAAAATTCGTATGGGATGAGGCTTGCGAGCAATCTTTTCAAGCGTTGAAGGAGTATCTGTCTTCTCCTCTAGTACTACAGAAGCCTAGCAAGGGAAAACCCCTGGTGGTATATCTAGTCATCTCCACCAATGCTGTTAGCGCGGCCATTGTACAAGATCAGGCGGGGGACCAACGACCCGTATACTTTATCAGCAAAGCCCTACACCATGCAGAATTGCGGTACCAAACAGTGGAAAAGGTAATCCTAGCACTCGTAATAACAATCAGGCGATTGCGACCGTACTTTCAAGGGAACGAGGTAATAGTTAAATCTGACTACCCGATACACAAAGTATTAAGGTGACTCGACCTCGCCGGCCGAATGGTTGGGTGGTCCGTAGAACTATTTGAGTATCATCTTCGATGCGAAGTGTAACATCCCTAGCTACCCCTCCTCGGGCCCCAGAGGCTGTCAGGCTACACCAGCAGATGCTACCAGTTGTGCTAGCATCTATTGGTGAGCCAGAGGTGTTAAAGATCAAGTTGGGGGTTCGATTCCCACTGGCAACAACCCACCCAGTATGAATGGACGTTGAAGGGTGATGGGTTGGGGTGCATTGGGCTGTAGTAACCTGACAGCCTCTAGGGCCCGAGGAGGGGTAGCCAGGGATGTTACACGAAGCCCGAGGGCTGATTAAGGGACAATGCCTGGCAAATTTTTTCAACGAATTAACAGGAGATCCTAACGTACACAAGGAGGGCTGGATCCTGTCGGTGGATGGCTCCTCCAACACGAAAGGTAGGGGTGTGAGAATTGTTTTGCAAGGGCCGAATGATTTGCTACTCGAGCAAGCCTTGTGCTTTGGCTTTAAACCCTCTAACAACTAAGCAGAATATGAGGCATTAATAGCAGGGTTGACCCTCGCAGTAGACATGGGAGCAGATACGGTGACATGCCGAACTGATTCCCAGTTGATAGTAGGACACTTGGACGACACCTTTCAGGTAAAGGACCTCCTCCTATTACGATATTATCATGTTGTGCAGGGCATGTTGAACAAATTCAGAACAGCAAACGTAAAGCATATTCATAGGTCCCAGAATTCCAAAGCCGACTTGCTCTCGAAGTTAGCGATTACCAAAATAAAGGGGCAACATCATACAGTGATCCATGCCACACTCGACCGTCCTACTATAACCTTGGCAGAATGCAATACTACTAAGACAGTCGCACCAGGGGATTAAGAGTGGATGACTTCCATTATACAGTTCATTCAACATGGTGACACAGGCAGAATTGATGACCCTATCATGCGTAAAAAAGCTTCTCGATTCACTTTGGTTGGTGAAGAATTGTACAAACGAGGCTTTTCCAACCCTCTGTTAAAATGTGTCACAAACCGCCAAGCCCAGTATATTATGGAGGAGTTACACACAGGGATTTGTGGCTTACATTCAGAATCACGAACCATGGCCGCCCCAGTGTTACGAGCAGGATACTATTGGCCGACTGTAAAAGAATACTACGAGAAGTACGTAAGGAAGTGCGCCCAGTGCCAACAACACGGTAACATGATACATCTCAAGTCAGAAGAGTTGCATGGCATTACCTCCCATTGGCCTTTCGCCAAGTGGGGCATGGATATCCTAGGGCCCTTCAGCCCAGGGAAAGGTCAGGTAAAGTTCCTGTTGGTGGCCATAGACTACTTCACCAAGTGGATTGAGGCGGAGCCACTAGCCCTGATCACGGCCCAGCAGGTACAGAAGTTTGTATGGAAGAATATAGTGTGCAGGTTCGGCATACCAAGCATCGTCATAACAAATAATGGTAGACAATTTATCGACAAGGGGCTAGCCGAGTTCTATAAGGGACTCCATATCCAACATATTACCAGCTCGATTGAGCACCCACAAACAAATGGGCAAGCCGAAGCAGCAAACAAGGTCATACTGCGAGAGCTTAAGAAGAGGCTGGGAGATGCCAAAGGAAGGTGGGCTGACGAGTTATTAGAGGTCCTATGGGCATATCGCTGCACCCCGCAGTCAACAACGCAGGAGACACCCTACTGCCTAGCCTATGGAGTAGACGCAATGATCCCGGTCGAGATTGGGGAGCCCTCTTTACGAAGGCAACTGTTCAACACGCGTCTTAATGAAGAAAGTATGCTAACAAGCCTAGACCTGGTTCAAGAGCTCCGAGATCAAGTGCGCATTCGGGAAGAGGCATCCAAACTAAGGGTCCAGCGCCGCTATAATACCAAAGTCAAACCCCGGTCTTTTCACCAGGGAGATCTAGTATGACGTATGGCAAGTGTTGCCCGGAAGCATGAGGGGAAGTTCTCGCCCAACTGGAAGGGCCATTCCGAATCAACGAAGCTGTGGGAAACGGCGCATACAGGTTGGAGCACCTATCTGGTGCCCTTGTCCCGGCCACCTGGAACGCCTCACATCTCAAGTTTTATTACAGTTAGTTTGTCAAACGTTTATTTTTCAGACTCTTTTGTGATTCGATTGCGCAATAAATGATGTACTCTTTCCTACCTTGATCTTTTTTCCCTAAGGAGGGTTTTTGGTCAAGAAGGTTTTAACGAGGCATCATAGCCATAAATAAAGCATGATTATTTCATTATTATCCTATGATTACCTTATCTATTGTCAAAACACGCATATATTCCGATCAAACACAATAGTCAGTTAATATTTCACACTCTCCTATGGGAAAGGAAGCTTCATCGAGCTAGATGATCCCCCCATATCTATACCAATGGGAAAAGAAGCTTCATCACCCTAGATGATCCCCCCATACAAGCAAAAACTTAAGGTAATACACAACAATACAAAAACTTAAGGATCAGACGACACAAAGGAAAACACCATCCTGGCCAGAAGTGGCCGAGTACATCCTGGCCAGGAGCGGCCGAGTACATCCCGGCCAGAGGTGGCCTACCACACCATGGCCAGAAGTGGCCGAGTACACCTCCTGCCCACCTTCACCTGCAAATAAAAATGGCTAGTAACATGCAAATAGGCACAAGCAGCAGTTGCAAACATAAAAATCTAAAGAAGTAAGTACAAAGCATGGAATCAAAACATACAATGTGCGTTAATACATGTCCAAAAGGTAATAAACCAAAGCTCGACAAACAGTTTATAAAACCAGAAAGTACAAAGCAACAGGTCAATCCTCAGGAGAAGCAGCAGGTTTCTGTTGCCCAGCAATAGGGATGTCCTCCACAGCCATGACGGAGCCTTCGTACACATCCTTGTCGATATCAAAGCGCTCATCTCCCATGTTGAAGTTAAAATAATGAGAAGCCTGGCGCAGGGCCTTGTAGAAACTCTCCTCATGTTGGGACATCACGTACCCTTCCAACTGATAAATTCGGCCAGCTTTCTCATTGCTCTCCTTCTTCTCGGCTGCCAGCTCCTCCTCTAGACGCTCCAAGGCCGCCTGGGAATCCTCATCCTTTTTCTCAAAATCCCTACAGCGCGCTTTCAAGACATTACGCTCCGCTAGCATCTGTGATTGCTCATTTTTCACACTTCCCAACTGAAGCGAAGCCTCTTGCCTCCTGTTATTGGCCTCAGCCAATTCCCTCTACAGACTCTCTATCTCAACAGTCAGTTTGCTTGTTTCTGGCAGTTGGCTTAGCACTGTATTCAGATGGCGACCCATCACCATTGCTCTAGCATGAAATTCATTCAGTGCATACAGCACAGTCTCAGGACACATGGCTAAAACAATCTCAGCCTCCTTCGACGATAGGGAAACCTCTATGCCTTGGTTGATTTTGAGTTGTGCATCAAACATTGCAGCCAAAGAGTCAGTCGCACTATCAGCAGAGGAAGTGCCTCGAGACTTCTTGGGGGAAGATGATCGAGGAGTACTCGGCCTTGCGGTACGATCCTTACGCTTGTTTTTCTTCTTCTCCGCAGCAGGAGGCTTCAAGTCGCTCTTCTGGAAAGACATTTCCGCGGGAGCACGACGAGCACTCTCACCCTTTCCTCTTCTCCTCCTCCAGCTTTTTCCTCCTCAGTTCCATAAACACTTCTTTACTAGAGGGACCAACAGCAGCCATGATATCTGCAAAAAGAAATAAGCGTTAGTCCAAACATACCAAACGCATATCTGTGGGTAGTCAGACGAACATACATACCGAAAAGATCATCGCACGGATGAGAGGAACTAAACACACCAATAATTTTCTTGGAGGAGAGTTTCTTGGGCAATTGGTCTAAATAAGACAGCACATACTGGTCCTCCTGGGTAAGGGATGTTCTCAGCCAAACTCGATATGGGGTGGGATGTTTGGTCCAGTAGAACGAGAATTTGGGCTCGCCATTTTCAAAATAAAAATATCCAGCCCCAGCAGACCGGATGACTACCTTAAAGAAACCAGTCTTGAACCTTTTAAAAGATTGCGTATAAGACGCAAGTAGACATTGGTGGCTTTGACCCACTAGAGACAACCAACTGACTAGCTCTCCAGGACACGTACAATAGTACTGCAAGAAAACTTGCGGGGAGGGTCTCAAATGAAACAATCGATAGATCAGTCGGAACGCCTGAAGGGACGCCTAACTGTTAGGATGCAGCTGACTGGGTGCTACATTTAGCACCCTTAGCACTCCCATTGTAAAGTCATCAAAAGGAAGACAAACATGCAAATCAGAGATTAAGGTAGAGTACATGTAGAAAAAATCATGCGAATGACCTTCTCGACCGTGACATACACTATCCCCACTCTTGGCTCGCTCTATACTAACAATGCAATCGTCTACTGTATCAGCTAGAATGTCATACTTCTTACAAAAATCAACTATGGCTGCAGACTTACTAAACCTAGACAAAGGGAGTTTCACCCGGGGATCTACCCATTCGTACCCCGGGTGACGCAGGGCCGAGAACTCCTCGGCACCTACAGAGTCCTCATCGTCCCTCTGAACATTATCACTACACGGGGAGTTAGACACGGTCCCCTCCTCCTCTAAGTCACTATGCCTACTAGAAAGATAATAAGCAGAGGAGGATGACATATCTGGGGTGGTGTAGACAGGAAACGCCCGACTGGAGTTGGCTCACTTCCTAAATGGATCCTTTGCCTCAAACATCAAGATCCCACTTCTATTTATAGTGGACCACCTTCACAAGGGTAACCCCCTCATAACCATGAGATCTCGCTCCATCCAACGGTTGTCGGCACATCTCCTTTAACTCCCCACCTACAACATCTCATTATTATGACAAGATAGCCTCGAACAACGAGCCAAGTTAATACTTTCTCTTTCCCCATAATTAAAGCAAGTCGCATAAACACAAGTGGTTGGGGACATCTCGGCACCATTTCCAAGAACAACACATCATAGCCTCTTGTGAACTTTGTTCACTACGAGCCTAGGGGGGCTGGTGTTGGTGTATGGTCGGGTACATCCCGGCCAATAAGGGGAAAATGGCCGGGATCATCCCGGCTCAAGTAAGAGAACCCTCATACTCTGGCCCAATCGTAGGGGCTTCGATCCAGCGCGACGTTGACAGCCCAATAAGTACCCGGCCTCTTGGCCGAGTACATCCCGGCCCAAGGGAGGTACAAGATGGAATATGGGATTATGGCACAGAGGTACAGAGGAGCAGCGCGCAATCTCAGGCAAAAAGGAAGACGTTGATATTTGGCGAAGTATAGACGGGCAAACCCCAAAAAGGAAGGAGTCGATATCTGGCAAAGTACAGACAGGCAAACCCCAAAAAAGGAAAGAGTTGATATTTGAGAAGTACAGGCTGCCAAACCCCAAAAAGGAAGGAGTTGATCTTTGACAAAAGTACAGATAGACAAATCTCATAATGGAAGGAGTTGATCTTTAACAAAGGCATAGACGAACAATCTCAGTCAATAAGGAAAGAACCGATGCGTGCAACCTCAGTCGGAAAGGGAAAGAATTGATCCTCGGATACAAGCGGCCCGCAAATAATAATAACAGGTCCCTGGACTGTTCAGGAGGAGTCCAGGGAGGAACAGGAGGAGATTCGACACAGAGGGTTTTTGAGATCGTCTAATTCTACACCGAAATAGTATCGATCAGGTATATATATATATATATATATATATATATATATATATATATATATATATATATTTTGAAATATCAAAATTTTATGTATATAAAAATTTAAAAGAGATTAAAAAATTATTTTTATTTATATATGAAAATCTTTATATAAGTACAAAAATATTTTGAAAAACAATTGGGGCCAAGTCCCTCAAAGCCCTTCAAAGATCCGCGTGTGCTGTTTGTTAAGATAGTTAATAAATATATAATACTTTCTTTTATACTTTTAGTTAATTAAAAATAGTTTGATTTATTTTCAAAAACATATCATAAAGCTCAAAAAAATTTGGCGTGTGAAAATGAAGAAAGTCTTAATTTTGAGTGGGACTGTAATAATCCTATAGGAGTTGGAATTAAAAATAATTTAAAAATCAGAAGTAATTTAAATATATTATCTCTTTTAATCTTTTAAGATACTTTTAATCTCTTTTAATCAAAGATAATTTAAAAATCGTGATAAAATTTCAAAACGAATAATATCTTTTAAGTGTAGTAATTAATCTTAAAAATATTATCTTAATGTAAGTCGGAACAAATTTATTATTAGATAATAATATAAAAATAATTATTCTTTTATTACATATACTATTTTCATAAAATGTTTATTAAAATGAATAAACATGTATAGATATATGTCAACTTATGTTATTTTTTTATTACAAAATTATTCAGATAGTGACATAATTTAAATTCAGAAAATTAATTTATTTATTTACTCATGCGCCCATAAACTAACAAAATTAAAATTGACGTAATACTGATCCGTTTGCTGCATCAGACATCAAAGTGGAATAGATAAAGATTCCAATAAAAATTATAAAATAGATTAAAGAAGCCAATAAAATGAGAAAACACTTAAATCTATTAAAAGCTTTAAGAGAAATCGTATTTTCAAAAATATGAGTTTAATTTGACAAAGGCCCTTTTTTAAAGCCCCAAATATATAGAAATACATTCTTAAAATATAGATTTAAATATGTTTTTGACTCTGAAAACATATATTTTTCTTTTGGTGTCTAAAGTATTTTTAAAAAATCATATCAAATATTTATTTTATTTATTATATCCTCAAAATGTTATTTAAAATACTTTATTTCACAGTTCAAAACATTATTTAAAATTCCTGTAGGATAAAACAAAAATAAAAAAGTTATTATATGGGAGCAAAATGGTTAAAGAAAATTCATTGGGACGAAAACAAAATCCAACAGTTTTATCAATAATAAAAAGCATCTGAGCCTAAAATATATAATAAATATTTTCGTTTTTAAAAGAAATATATATTATAAATAACTCTCATATAGTCTTTACAAAGTTAGTCAAAGTTTATTGCCGTATCTCTGCGTACTTTGACTTAGCTAAAATTTCGCCCTATTTTATGCTGGAAGTATACTGTAATGGTATTCGTGATTAAAGAAAAATACTGTAATGCTATTCATGAATAAAAAAAAAAAAGCCATTGTGCTATTAAATGTTTAATAATATTATTAGATAATTAAAGATTAAATAATTAATAAGAGTTTGTTCTCATGAAATGGATTTTCAATTTATTCTACTCTATTAGTCTCGTGACCTTGTTCACTTTAGAAGATTTATTTAGAGAAGAGAGGATAGATTGTAGTAAATCAGAAACTGGAGTGTGTATTGTTTTTTTTTAAGGATCATGGAAATTTAGAAATAAAGTAAATTTATGAATGATGTGATAAATAAAAAATAAAGTTTTAATAGATTAAAATGTAATATTACGATTTTTCTTTTATAGTTAAAATTAATATATAATTATTTTTATTATTTTATTATTATTATTATTCAAATACTTATTATTATTATTATTATAAAAGTATAGAATTCAGATAATCCATCAAAGTTGGGATCATATCTATTCAAAGACAAAAATTACAATCGAATCCGTCAAAGTGGAATCGGAGCTATTCAAAGACTAAAAATTGTGAAATCGTTCCACTAAAGTTGGGATTGATTACAAATGTGAATAAAAATTGAGGAAAAATTATGAGTACAAGATTAATTTAACAACAATCGATCCAAATCATCTCCGACTACATTGAAAAATCGTCGTATCCCATTCTTTCCCTCCTTCTCTCGTCTTCAAATTTGTTGTATTGAATACGATTCTTCCACGCTATTTCCTTTAAGTAGTTTCGTCGGTGCAAATGAACACAACCTTGATGTCCTATGACAATGAAAGTGTACAATGAAGAACACACCTATTAATTACTGTATTTCCTTTACATGGTTGAAGGTATCCATAATCATGGAACGTAGTTTTGTGAGTGAAACAGAATCATATAATTTGTCTCTTATGCCTTTAAATGAAAAAAGTTGCATTTGGACCGGTAATTATAATTCTTTTTAACCAATCATTTAATTGGACAATTCTATCAAAATAGAAATTACAAGTCAATTAATAATAAATCCAATTTATGTAACATTTTTTAAAAACAAAAACTTGTTACAGTTATTGACTCTAATAATATTATTTTAATAGTTAAATTAAAATGTTGACATAATTTGTAGAAACAAAAACTCTTTTAATTATTGATTAAGATTTTTTTATACATCTCATAATTCTATATCACTTATTATTTAGAAATTTAGATTAAAAAAATTAAAATACATGCTCTTCAAAAAATACACGTAAAAGACTTTAAGATTCTAAATTAAAATACTATAAATGTAATAATAAACTTTAACAATGTTATCTAAATAAACTTAAAAACAGAGAAAAAAATTATGTAATTATATTTTTACATGTAAAAATAAAATCTTATTAAAATATAATAAATAAGTAAATATTTCATAAACTTTTACCTATATATACTCTCGTCAAATCACAACTACAACTTTAGTTTTTTGGTTTGTGATTAAGATATAATCATCCACGCAGTTTTTTTTATTTATTAATAGAATTATTACGCAT
>Ga0214542_1011731_pt1 | contig 11804 bp, 8 predicted proteins | sample CNSS1metaG_FD_160096 | JGI IMG/M metagenome (GOLD analysis project Ga0214542, IMG submission 160096) | Root nodule microbial communities from cowpea collected in UCLA plant growth center, Los Angeles, California, USA - CNSS1 | ecosystem: Host-associated > Plants > Roots > Nodule | place: USA...
ACTGTTCAAATGTAAGTGGATTGACAATAAGAGTGGTGTCAAAATAGATGAATCAGGAATGACTCTAGTGGATTTTCGAAAGGTGGGTTATCGAGACGAGCCATTTATCATGGCACAACAAGCATCTAAGGTTTTCTATGTTAAAGATCCTGCAACTGAACATTGGTTTGTTGCTCTTCATGGAAAAAACATATTGATCCTAATGAAGAGAATATGAGTGATCTTAATATTGTTGTCGCCCACCCATTTAGAAGAACGACAACCGTTGGTGAAATCCATCTAGTTGATGATGTACATGCAATTCGAGAAGATCACGATGAAGGAATATACATATGACCAATCAATAACTTTATGTACGAATTTCATGTTCTTGTTAAAATTTAGGTATTTTGTTAAATAATGTTTTATATATTATTTTATATGTTGCTTATTAATGGTTTTTTATGTTTTCATTTCAAAGATACATGGCTGAACATTATACTTCATCAGAGGATGAAGCACCTGCTAAGAGACCCACCAGAGGAGCTACTAGGTTGAGAGAGCTCTTAATTAGAAGAGCTAAAGGTCAAAAAACACATGTTGATATTAACGTCGACCCTGGTGAGCCTAGTGGTCGTTCTGGGGACGTCTTCAAAAGCTATTTAGGAATGTTGGCACGAGAGAGAATATCAATCCTTACGCCATCTTTTGATCATGTCACTGAAGCTGATCGGGAAATGATATGGCAGGATATATTGGTAACTAATATTAATGTTATTAACGTTATACTTTGATTTTGTTGATAATATGATAAATATAGTTGATGACATTTTCTATATTGCAGCTAACATTTGATATTCCAAATGTGGCGACGCTTAAACAAAAATGTTTGTTATCGGTGGCTGAGAAATTTCGTGGTTTTAAGACCAAGTTGACGTCTAGGTATGTCTTTGGACATAAAAAGAATGAAAATCCATTGTTGAAATACACTTGGATTGATGAATACACATGGCGTCAGTTTCTTGAGCTTCGGACATCTAAGGGATGACATGTATGTTTATTTGAAATCATCAATAGCACAATTGATAATTATACAAAATTTTAACTAATTCATAAAGTGGGTTTTATATGTTATAGGTAAAGAGAAAAAAAGGCTCAAAGCATAAGTGCTCAAAATAAAAGCCCCCACATATTATCTCGTGGTGGGTATAGAAAACTTGAAGAGAAGATATTGACAGAAAAGAAAAAATCTAGGGCCCCACCTTCTGAGGGTGAAAATACTGAGCCTCCTTCACCACCATCACGTCATCAAAAGTGGAAGTTAGCCCATTTACGTTCATCGGGCAACTACACTTCTGAATCTACACGAGAAATCTCTAAGAAAATTGTAAGATACAATTCTTATCTAAATAGCTCGTTCATGTTTTATATTGTTTTTTTTAATAAATTTTTTTGTTACATTGTAGGATTCGTTGGTTGAGCAGACCTCCTAAGGAGGATTCATTCCAGAAGGTCGTCATGACATACTTACTGTTGCAATTGGACGACCTGAGCACCCTAGACGTGTGCATGGTGCTGGATCAAGAGTCAGCATACGCCAATTTTTTGGTTCCTCCTCTCGTCAGTCTTCATGCAGTCATGGTGCTCATTATGAACAAAGAATGAAGGAAATGATCACGACGCAGGTGAGAGAAGAACTTATGCGCCAATTTAAGCATTATGGCATTCGTTTGCCAGTGGATCCTCCGCCAGAACCAGACCCATTTGTGCCTCCCACAAGTAAATTTGTTTTCTATAAGTTATGAATTGAATAAATGATATTTAATAAAGTAATTGAATAACATTAATAAATCGTTGACTCTAACAGGTAGAAGCGGAAAGGGGAGGCTCCTTTGCTTCATGGTTTGACTAAGGTTGGTCATCACATCTAAAGGCTAAGAATCCTTCTTATTCTTCAAGCCAAGATCCAATGGGCGTGATCTTGTCTCCTTCTCTTAGCTTGATCTAAGGGCCAAGATCAAGGTCCACTCCATCTAATGGCTCTCCTCTCTCATGTGTAAATGACTTCATATAAAAGCCAAAATTTCACTCATTTGTAGACACTCTTGAAATTTTAAGCAATAGATGCAACATGAGTTGAGAGCACTCCTCCCTCTATTGCCTTTGAGAGTCACCACTTTCTAGAGATTTCCTCTCTCTACCTCTAGCCACCTTCCTTAGGCTAGCATAGATTAGGAAATCCTATCACCTCTTTCACCTTCCATTGCTTGAAGTGCCTTCCAACTTGCCTCCATTCCTTCATCCATTTCCACTATCCATGGAGCTCTTCATACACCTTTGGAGCTCCACCACTTTGACTTAATTAATACCTAAAAGGTAACTCTATGTCAAAGAAGATTTTTGGAAATTCTTTTGAAGTGTTTAAAATTAATGATGAAGGTGGAAAAACAATTTTAGGGAGAAGTAAGACAAAAGTATTAATAACAAATAAAGAAGAGTTGAAAGATGGAATTACTCCCTTGAGGTCTATGCAAGGAGTTGTAGGATGTTGTATCTCTACTTCCCTAAGCATTATTTCTTTTCTGTCAATCTCTTCCTCTTTTCTTTTAAACTCTGCCTCTTGTCTTACTCTCTTTTCCTCTTCATATTCTCTTCTCTTTTCTTCCTCCTTTTGTTTTCTCAACTTTTCCTCTTCTTCTCTCAATTCTTGCTCAAATTTCTCACTTTCTTTTTGCTTTCTTTTCTGAATTCTTATTTTTTTCTTTTTCTTCCAACTTCATCATCTCTCTTAATAGTATTGTGAGTTTTTCCTCCTTCCTTCTTGCTATCTCAATTTTCTTTTTCTCTATCTCACAATCAAAATCAAAGGAACGTGGTATGAATGTTCTTGTCATGCATGCTCTCTACTCACTCCAATTTTGAATGGGAGATTTTCTTCCTTTTTCCACTCTAAACTGCCTATAATCCCACCACTCTCTTGCATGTCCTACAAAAATTGAAATGCACAAAGTAAGAAAATAGTTTTTACTACGTCTAAGATGGAATGATTGCACCAAATCATCTATTTCCCTCTCCCAAGATATGTATGATAATGCACGTATGTCCTCACCAAAGAAAGGGAATGTACTATCATGTGTATGATTCATTTTATCTTCACTATGACTACCTAAATGCAATCTATTGTACAAATGATAACTCATTTTGGAAAACACTTTTGAAACACTTAGATTGCTGCCAAGCGACAATTAGTAACTAGCAGCCCTTTATGGTTGGCTATGTTGGGCACGAGTTGGGGATTCTTTTGGGGTTTAATTGGAATTATGCATGTAGTAGTGGGATAAAATTGGACCAATTGTATTGTTGTAGGTTTAATGGACTAATATGATTGGATAGTTATATGTAACTTGATGTGGCATGAGATCTTGAGTGAAGAGAATTATGCAAGTGCAATTTCGGTAAAAGTGTACACTACAAGAAAAATCGATATTATCGACGGTCATAACCCGTTGGTAATGCTAAAAATTAGTCATTAAATTGAAATTATCGACGAATTAAATAATTTCTTCGATAATTATTGATAAAAATATCAGTCAATAATTTGTTGGTAGTTGTTGATTACTATTTTTTTAATATTGATTTTTTTATTATTCTTTCTTTCGCTCATTTTTTTTTCGATCTGATTTTTTTTTTCATTTTCATTATTTCTTTCTCGTTCTCATTATTTTTTTTGCTTCACATTATTCTTTTTGTTGTGAGTACTTTAATTTTACCATAAACTCATGTAATTTATTTAAATAGTTAAAATTAAACAAAAATATTACAATGGTAATTACATAAGAAATAAAAACATATCATTAAACCAATGATGGCCACCACCGATGCACCCATCAGAAAATCTCATCATAGGAAAACCCATAAGAATATCTCATCATAGGAAAAAATCACTTGCAAACCACCATTTTTACATAACAATATCACCTGCACAAATAATACAGAAAAAATAAAAAAGTTACAAAGAATCCATGTTCATATTCCCCCACATCACATTTCAAACAGAGAATGTTTATCTTCTTTACAAAAAATTTCAAACAAAGAACAATCAGCGTCATTGATGGATGTTACCTAGAGAGAAACCACCTACGAAACAAACCTTTGCTCATGGGTGAGGCAGAAACTGCGTCGTCCTTGTTGACAAAGATTGATTAAAAGATTTTGATGATGATAAAGATGCTAAAGAAAACACTTGAAGATATTGAAGACAATATAGTTTAAGTTTAAAGATTCTTATTGTAATAGACTTAAATTTTTTCTAGTTAGGTGATTTTTCTAGTTAGGTGAAAAATTGTTAGAACAACAGCCAGCTCACAACTCCTCTGAGAGAAACTCATTTTTTCGCAAAAATCAGTATGGTAATCGATTACCAACTTATAATAATCGATTACCAACTCAAAATTCTATTTTTCAAAATCCACTTAAGATAATCGATTACCACGAACTGGCAGTTCTAACTTGGCTCTTGAAAAACAACTTGAAATAATCGATTACCATTTATGATAATCGATTACCACTGGTAGTTATAAAAATATTTGTTCAAATTTGTACATGAGATAATCGATTACCATTTTGGGTAATCGATTAACACTGCAAAACTTTGTTTTCAAAAATCACTGGAATAATCGATTATCTTAAATGGTAATCGATTATCCTTGGCAGTTTCAGCTAAACTCTTCATTTCTAACTCAGCCTGCGAAAACCTCTTTAAATAGAACTTAGTTTCCAAACTTCAAACCACCTTTTTAAGATTCAGAGTTCTTGTGTTATGACTGCAAAGTGTTACTCTGTGAGATTCTTAAAGAAAGCTTTGAAAAACCTAGTGTGAGTGAGTGATAACTTTTTCTAAGTGAGTTCTTAAAAGATTGAGTGTTGTGCTGTTGCTAGGAAAGCTGGTCATCCTTTGTGTGATTTAGGGGGAGTTTTGCTCATCTCTTGTGGTTGTTCAAGAGAGATGTTTTCTAATCCTTACTCTTATATAATCTGTTGTAATTTGTTTATTATAGTGATTGAGTTAATCTCTTTGATTAAGAGATTAACAATTGGACATAGGGTCTTTTTATCTGAACCAATATAAATATCAGTGTGCATCTTTCTCCTTTAAACTCTTTATTTATCTGCACTTGCATTTAAAGTAACTTTGATTTTAATTTAATCATTTAAATTTTGAGAAAATTTTTTAAAACATGTTAAGACTTATAAAAATCCAATTCACCCACCCCCCTCTTGGTTTTTTACCATAGTTTAAATATTCCGCTGCGCGATACCAACAATTGGTATCAGAGCTTGCTTTGATAGTTATTCAAATTTTTCAAAAATGGTAGGGTCAAACCGAACTTTTGCTGAAGGTGCGTTTATCAATAGACCTCCGCTTTTCACTAGTGAAAACTACCCTTTATGGAAAGTCAGAATGCAAATATTTTTAGAATCAGTTGATAGGGGTATTTGGGATGCTGTTTTGAATGGACCATTTGTTCCTGTTAAAGTTGTTAATGAAGTGCAGGAACCAAAGTCTTTTGCTCAATGGATTGCTGATGAAAATAGGCGAGCTCAATATGATGTTAAAGCTAGAAACATCATATCATTTGCTCTAACTCTTGATGAGTTCTACAGAATTTCTGTTTGCACCAATGCACGCGAAATATGGGAAATCCTTCGAGTAACTCATGAAGGAACTGATGATGTCAAACGGGCTAGAAAGAACTCCTTGATTCAAGAATATGAAATGTTTCGCATGCAACAGGGAGAAACCATTTATGATGTGCAGAAGCGGTTCTTAAATCCTTGAATAGGACTTGGCACCCCAAGGTGACGGCCATCACGGAGTCACAGAATCTTGCAACAATGACCATGGCGGCTCTCTTTGGAAAACTAAGAGAGCACGAGCTTAAAAAGGGAAGATTGAATGATGAAGAAAATCAAGGAAGAAAGAAGAATATTGCTTTCAAAACTAAAGTTGTCAAAGGAAAGAAGCAAAAAGAGGAGGAATATTCTGATGATGATGAGAATCTTAGTCTCATGATAAAGAAGTTCACAAAGTTCATGAAGGCAAAAGGCAGAAATCAATTCAAGAGCAATAAGAAGGAGAATCAAGGATCCTCCTCAAACTTTAAATGTTATGGATGTGGAGAATGTAACGTCCCATTAAATTAACAAACTTAATTAACGGAAACGTCGCACGAGATAGCATAATAGTACAGTCTTGGAGTTTAAACCCAACTCCTTACAACATAAGGCACACTGCGGTGCCATAGAAAAACCAGTTATAAAGTCAAAAGGAATATAAAGAGATCATAAGTCAAACGAGTACATGGGCCGTAGCCCTAAGAAAAGGCCAATAAAATAAAACATTGGCTCCAGCCCAAGTGGACTATGCAGCGGAATCCTCTCCCCTCTGTTGGCCACGAGTACCTCCCGCCTCTGCTCCCATCAATAAATTGATGATCATCGCAAGAGTAGAAGAATAACATACAAGGCATTCAAACAAGAAAGGGGTAAGCTAGAGCCAAAAGATTTCATCAATACAGGCAGGTACATTTTCACTATCCAATACACACATCTCAACCAAGCATGTTATGACTTCTCAAACAATACACTAAGACTCGACTCGACTCATCCGGATACATATAACCTGGTCGAATTCAGCGGATGCTTGCACTTATGGTGGATACCTCTGCTCACCCTCGAGCTGCTCATCCCCGAGCTGTGTGTTACAAGTGTTATAGTGAATCAATTTCCCTCACCATAAGGTTAGCCCTTAATGAATTTCAGGCCTCCTACTACTCTCACCACAGGAGTCAGTCCGCTCTAAGTGAGACTAACTGACCCCTTAGAGCGTCAGGATACAATGCTTACCTTGAATCCTTACCAAGTTATACAGATGGGGCACCACCATGGACACCCACTATCAGGGGCCATAGAATTACGTCCCGACCACTGAAGCATGACCCTGAAGATCTCACCTAGAGATCCCAAGGAATTACACACTGACACGGACCAATCATGCTCAATAAATCAAGAGGAATTAACATGCATATACATTTACATATTACACCAGCTCTTTGTTGTTTCTCCTCTTTCATTTTCCCGGTAAATCCATACCCATCCATCATTCTCAAACCATAGTTGTGAATTCCATCTCATGCCAATACCATGCTGCTTTAACACCAACCATCTCATTTGTTTCACATGCCGAGATCATACAATTATATCAATCCAATCTGTAACCACAGCTTATATCATGCAAATCATTTCATAGGTCTCATGCATTATATAAGGTACATCATAAACCAAACATTTCTTTGAAATCGCATGCCAAGATTTATCCAAGTTCATCATTCACAATCCATGAATCACATCACTCATCCAAATTCATTCATCTCGTACTTTATAAATGCATACCAAGACATACATATATCACAAAATAGTATTCACCCCAAATAAATGTGTGCCAACATTTAAGTACCTACAATTCCATACAATCAAGCACAACCCATAACCATAATTCTTACAGCGGAATTCCAAAGAAAATTTATTATCAAAACACCAAAATCATTACAGTAATGTGTGACACATTTCTCACGCTACAGACACCTAATTAACGATCTAACCGGTCAAACCATAAAATAGCATGTTGTGAACTAAATGTCAAAATTTGAGCTCTATCCAACGGTTAATGAGTCGGGAAATTCAATTTTACTAAAATTGCGCATATTAGAAAAACACTCATTCGCCCAGCGACTGTGCGATGCATCCAGCAATGAGAAATAACGTCAAATATCACAATTAAATGAACATTTGAACCCCTAACTCAGAAATATACCAAAAACTAACGTTTTCCCCAATTTTTCTCATATTTCACAAAACATTATTCGTATAAAATTGAAACCCTAGCTTCCCTTACCTGGAAAAGGCTTAGTAGAGGATTCTGACACCATAGAAGTGAGTACAACAACTCCAAGAACAATTTAGGGAGCTGGAAAACAGTGGAACCATTCAAAATGGGGTAGCAAGGTGAGCCCTAGTTAGACTCAAGACTACAAAGCTGAAAACAAAGAAGACACAAGGGGGAAATTACTTACATGAGCAGAAACAATGGAGTTGCGTGAGCTCGAAGAGGGAAATGTCCAAACCCTACCAGAGCTTCTGTTAGAGGGAAAGAGGTAAGAGCATTGTCTTTACAAAGTGTGGCAGAATGAGAGGGGTTAGGCTGCCTTAGGGGCTTTGGACACCCTATGGGCTAGCCCTAGGCCCAACTAATTTGGGGCAACCTTTTTTAATTTAGGGTAGAAATAAAAAAGAGGGTTTTACATTCTCCCCAACAATAAAAATTTTCGTCCTCAAAAATTCACCGATGGGTTAGAAAGAAAATCGCGTTTTTCTCACGCCCTCCGACAACCACCACCTAGACATGACAAATTTGATGACTCCAACACCTATAGTCACCAGAAACTTTACCTTTGTGTTATGCGATATGTGTCCAACAATGTAAATTGGGTTAGTCACTACTCTCGAACTAACTTCCAACTTGCAACCTTAACACTGGGATTGCTCCCTCATACTTGCCTAACTAACTTGTATCTGATACACTAACTCACCCACCATATGCTCTCCCATACCTCTTGTAGGTTTTTATCAAAGTCTCAGATCACTTTAAGTCTCAAACTAAAGCATGTTCGTTATCACTTCCCGTCACCTTGTTCGCTCCTTTATGCATCACTCCACTGACTTGATCACTATTGAGTTCTGGCCCATTACCTCACCATCAGCACTCCTGACCACTTTTACGCATAACGACACTCATAACATCTTGCCTTTTGTACTACTTCAACCAATGGTAGCAAAATCCACAACTAAGTCATTCCATTTCCAAATTACACTTCCCTCTTTTACAACCACCAAATTCATTTCGCCATCTCACCTTCATTTCTGATCTACTAACTTGTAACCATCCTTCCATAAAAGCCTTGGAACCATGTCTTTCCTTGACTTGAAATTTTTTAGTTTGATTTGTACCTATCAACTCTAATATACTTCTCAACTAAGATTTTTCTGAATTGCTTCTTCCCTAACCTTGTTGAGAGATCACTAATTCTAGTCGGATGACTAAACTAATGAAATCTCCTCACACATTCTCTTTTCAACCCAAACACTTGTGTTTCTCGATCAACCCTTACTCTTAACTTGTCAAATCACAGATCTTGAATTTCATTGCCTGGCTAAACATCTACTCTCACTTTCTCAATTTCAAGTTGGCACTCTAAGTTGAAATCATAACTCAAACCATCTCCTACTACTCTTGCACAACTTTCTCTAAGTAACCTCATAATTCTAACTCTAAATGATTTTTGTTAACATCTTTAATTGATACTTATAAGAACGACACTTTTGTTGTTCAACAAGAACTGGTTGTCGTAGTAATACTTTAGGTCGTGAGTAAGATAGTTCTTTTCACGCACCTCTTACCCTTCATAAGTATCACTTGTCGTCATCCTGTTGCGCTACTCTGATCAACACACAAAGTCACTTATCTGTTTACTCAAAATGATGCTCCTTTCATGTTTGCCGTGACAATGAATCAATCATCACTAAGAAACCTTCCTCCAAAAATTCTATGGAACTTGCAAAACCCTTTTGACTCCCCTGTTTATAGCTTTAACATCCTTTTTTCTTAACATCGCATCCACCTTTTTAAACCATATGTTTTACTAGTCACTCCGACCTTTGTCAATACTCCTCTCGAACATTCTAAGGACTCTCTTCACACTTGGAAAACCCGCTGCTAAACTTTGATGATACCGCTAACCTGTTTGAAATTTCTTACCTTCATCATGTTTCCACCCCTTAAAACCATAGGCCAAAAAGTCTACCTCCCTTATCCAACGTTTACCCTTGAACAGTTTATCCTCCCACTTCCTCTCTTTTAAGATTCACCAAACTCGCAGTCACCCTTGTCGTTATATTTAGTATAAGTCACTACTTCTCCAACATCTCCCCCACTTCCGTATTTACTTCGAATTCTCAGTAGGAACCATCCAATTAAAAATTATTGGCACAAGTCCTCCTTCAGACACCAATGCAAAAGTGAACTCCACCACACCAAGGTTAAAATTCTAATACTTGCTTCAGAATACGTCTACAAACTCTTCTGCTACCGGGATCCTTTGCGTCTAGTATTCACTTTCCTTTATCAGATGACTCTGATTCATGTGACACTCTTCCCCCCCTCACTATTTAGTTTGATCCATGCTTCATACGCAATCACTGACTTATCTCTTTTAAATCAAAGAACACCACCTTGTTCGTCGTCTCAGCTCATTTGAATGAGATTGAGAAAATAATCAATTCACCCTTGAGACTATGTCCCAACCTTGCAAAGGAAACAATTCAAATTGGGTTTGAATTTAAACGTTTTGATCACCATGAAGGCACCACACACCCGATTGAATCTTCACTTGGTCGCTACTGTAACAAAAACCACCTCCTCAAACTCAGCTCCTTCTTGCAGACAACCATGACTCCTATACCATACTGGCGACATCAAAGAGTGTACGACCCTAAGCGAAGCCGAAATCCATAATCCAATCACCACCTTTGTAACATGTATCTTTTAAATTAGATTACCTGTGCTGGCCACTTTAGTGCCAATCCTCGCAAACACCCTCATAGCTACTCAAAAACTTTTGTTTTCCCTTCTCTTTTCCTCGTGCTATGACATTACTAATTGTACTTCCCTACAAGAACAAACTTAACTATGTGCTTCTCCTTCTGATGCTTGAAATCGTCCATCTCATATCCAATGTCAATCCTTCCTCTTTTGTGGGCCATTTTACTTAGAACATCGCTTCTCCTCCTAACTTGGGTAACTGCTACTATTGAGAAGACTCGACTACTTCTTTCGGAATTGATCTAGTATATAACTCCTAATATACTCCCTTCTCCTATAACATCATCACACTTGGCTTATCTTCAAAGCTCTGCCTCCCATAAGCTTCCATCTTCACGTCTGTTTTCCATATACAGTTCAGGGCCTCCACCCTTAACCTCAAACCTTGCCACATGAGCACGCTCCGATATCTTCTCATATACTAATCTTTGAGCTCAACTCTTCTTCTAAAACTTGTGGTGTACGATCTTAGAACTTGATCTTGTACCTCTCTCTCAGTCCAAAGCGTTGCTTCTTAACTTTCAACATCATTTCTCAGTCCTCTAAACCAAGACTCAACTTTCATCATCTATCAATATACAATCTTCTACATTTTCGCACCTTCGAGACAAGAGATTTCCTCCTAGGCCCCACCAATCTTGGTAAGGGTGAGTAGGTCAAGTTTCCCTCATCGCTACAGACACGAGACACAAAACATAGAGGCGTAATAGGAGAAACTAGAACATACAAGGCAACACTCCATCATCTACAGACACCCAAACCTTTCGTCTATCATCCTTCCTTCCCTAAACCATTAGAATTAAGAAAGGAAAAAAAATTTTGATCTAGTCATGAGTGTGCACCCTCATCACTTTATCAAGACGTTTTCTGTTCTTAAAACTTTTGGTTTCACTGACAACCTCGACTAGACTTGGCAACTTACGTACGCGAGGCATGACAAACCCAAAACCTCAGGTTATCCTACGGACGAACTGCTCTGATACTGATAACGCTGTCGTTGACGCGATCAAATTAATACTACTTATCTTATAACAACTTCAGTATTGTTAAGAAAGTAGTCAACAAAATAGTAAGGGTAAAGTAACCCAAAGTCGTCTCCCAACGAACA
>Ga0214542_1011734_pt1 | contig 11800 bp, 6 predicted proteins | sample CNSS1metaG_FD_160096 | JGI IMG/M metagenome (GOLD analysis project Ga0214542, IMG submission 160096) | Root nodule microbial communities from cowpea collected in UCLA plant growth center, Los Angeles, California, USA - CNSS1 | ecosystem: Host-associated > Plants > Roots > Nodule | place: USA...
TCACTGGCTTTCATGGATATGTTGTTAAAAAATTCAAAATTTCTTATAACAAACCAACATGTTAATGCAATCTCATTTTTTGAACTTGATCCTCCTTTATTTAGTTTGGGCCTCAAAATTAGTTTGTCCTTACTTATGTGTGCTATTTTGGTCTTATCGTTGGTCAGTACATGATCTTTGACTCACACTCCTCACATTTGGGATTGCACATCTCAATTAGATTTGTAAGAGTAGACATCTACCATACAGGTCATCCTACAATGACCCATTTATAAGTGATCTAATTATCGACGAGATGGGAAGAAAACTACATTTTCCTCATTTCATCTAACAACCACCACTTTGACATGACTAATAAAACGACTCCAACACCTATAGTAACTGGAAACTTTGCCTCTGTGCTAAGCGATATGTGTTCAACTGTGTATATTGGTTTAGTCACTACTCTCGAAGTAACTTCCAACCTACAACCTTAAAACTGGGATGCTCCTTCTTACCTGCCCAACCAACTTGCATTTGATATACCGACTCGTCTACCATATGTTCTCCACTACCTCTTGTAGGTTTTTATCAAAGTCTCAGATGACTTCAAGTCTCAAACTAAAGCATGTAGTTATCACTTCACATCACTTTGTTCTCTCCTTTAAGCATCATTCCACTGACTTGATCACTCTTGAGTTCTGGCCTACTGCCCCACCATCAACACTCTTGACCACTTTTACGTATAACGACACTCATAACATCTTACTTCCTTTGTTGGCTTCAACCAAGGCAATAAAGTTCCCTACCGAGTTATTCCAGTTCCAATTTAAAACTATCAACTGATTCCATTGCCATATCGTTTTGGCATCCTGTCCTCATTTTTTTATCCCTTAACTCGTAACCATCATTCCACTAAAACACAGAACTGTAACTTCCATTGACTCCAAATCTCTAGTCTGTTTTACACCAAGCAACTCTACGATACACCTCAAACTAAGATTGCCCGATTTGGCTTTATTTTTTTTTTCAACCTCTTTGAGAAACTCACTCATCCTAGTCGAATAACTAGACCAAGGAAATCTCTTCACTAGGTCATGAGTAAGATAGTTCTTCTCACGCACCTCTTACCATTTCTAAGCATCATCTGCCACCATCCTGCTGCGCTACTGTGATTCATACACAAGGTCACTTGTTTGTTTACTCAAAATAATGATCCTTTCGTGTCCGCCATGACAAGGAAGCAATTTCCGCTGAGAAACCTTCCTCGAGACCCCTATAAAACTTGTAGAACCCCTTTAAACTCCTCTTTTGATAGCCTTAGCGTTCCATTTTCTCAACAATGTATCTATCCTTTTAAAACCATATTCCTTATCAGTCACTCTAACCTTAGTCAATACTCTTCTTGAACGACTTGACACACCATAACTTCTTTTTGAAGATTCACCAAACTTGCAGTCATCTTGGTGATTATACTGAGTTTATACCATTATGTCTCCAACAAATCTTTCACTTGTTTCTCTTACTTCACAATCCCAGCATAAATCCTCCAATTAGAAGCTATTAGCACAAGTCCGACTTCAAACCCAAATGCAAAAGTGAACTTCACCATTCCAAAGCGAAAATTCTAATATTTACTTTAGAATAAATCTATAACTCTTCTACCACTAAGATTCCTTGCGTCTATTTTTCGCTTGCCGTTGTCGTATAACTCTGATTCACATGACACCCAGCCCTCATCTTTCAGCTTGATCCACACTTGTTACACTACTACTGACTTATCTCTTTAAATCAAAGGATACTACTTCGTTGGGGATCACATCTCCCAAGAATGAGATTAAGAAAACAATCAATTCACCCTTGAGATTGTGTCCCAACCTTGCAAAGGAAACAATTCAAATGGGCTTTGAATTTAAATCCTTTGGTGACCATGAAACATGAAACACACCCGAGTAAACTTCACTTGACCGCAATTGTAGCAAACCACCATCTCAACCTCAACTCCCTCTTGCAGGCACCCATGACTTCTCTACCATATGGGCGACACCAATAGGTATACGATCCCGAACAAAACCAAACCCATATCCCAAGCACCACTTTTATACCTTGTATCCTCGAATTTGATCATTCGCGCTAATCACTCCAGCACCAACTATCGTATACACCATTTCAATTTCTTCAGACTTTTCTTCTCCTTTCATTCTTTAGTGTAATTTTCGCCCACTAGTTCTTGCCATTTTTACAAGATCCAACACTTAGGTTTCTTAGTCTCAGCCCAAGGTCAATTATTCTGCTCATGTGAATTACTTTTCCTTGAAACATCCTTCTATCAACTCCAAAGACCAAATCATCTCCTTCTGACTATCGAACCTAGTACGATACCTTTATGCCACTTCATTTTTATCCACATATTATTTTTCCCTTTACTTAGGAAACATCATCTCACTTGACTGATCCATAAGCTCTACTCCATCTTAGCCTCCAACTAGAGATTTGTTGTCTTTTTACACCCCCATGGTCTTTATCTTTCTCAGTTTGCTCGATGCCAAGCAATTTCATTATTTTCTACAACCCATGATATTGCCAATTGTTTCTCTTCCACCAATCCAAGAAAACACTAGATATGGCCATACGACCATATCTAATGACACTTCTCTTAACATCACATGTATCTGTAGAACTCTGAATTCTGGTATTGCCGGAGTGTAGAACCAGGTTGATTTTCCTCAAACGTTATTACACTTGCATGCACTGATATCTCCCATATGTTTTAACCTCTAGATTCAACTCATTTTGGAAAACTTGCGGTATTTGATCCCAAACTTGTCCTTGAAGCTCCATTAGTCCAATCGTTGCTAAACTCCAATATCTTTTCTCAAACTATTAACCCAAACTTAGCTTTCCTTGCTCAACGGTATACGTCACACATCAACTTCCTATCTTTGAGGTAAGAAGTTGTCTTAGAGACCTCATCCAACACTTGTAAAGGAAAGCAGGCTAAGTTGACATTGGATCTGCATTCCCTTATTTCTATAGACACCAGACATAGAGTACAGAGGCATAACAAGACAAACTAGAACATACGAAGCAACACTCCATCATCTACAAACAACCAAACCCTTTTGTCTGTCACCCTTCTTTCCCTAGCCAGTAGAATTAAGAAAGGAAAAACAACCCTTAATCTAGTCGTGAGTGTGCACCCTCATTACTTTATCAAGGAATTTTTCTGTTCTTAAAGCTTTTGGTTTTACTGACACACTCGACTAGACATGACTACTCACGCCCACGAGGCATGACAAACCCACAACCTCAGGTCATCCTAAGGACGAACTGCTCTGATACCATTAATGTAACATCCAATTTAAATAATAACATAATTAAATGAAATCTTACACTGGATAATATAAAGAGTCAAGTTGTGGAGTATAAAGTCACTCCTTACAGTTATCCAAGGTACTTAAAAGGAAATACTAAAGCTCACTACAAAGCCTACAACCCAAAAGGAGTAAGAAATAACTGGTATTCAAAATAAAGCCTTAGGGGTAATACAATACACGGGCCTTAGCCCTAAAGAAAAGCCCAAATAAAACATGAAGTCCAGCCTAGGTAGACTATGCAGCGGAATTATCTCTTCCCTGTTGACCTCGAGTACCTCTCGCATCTGCTCCCATCAATAAATTGATGATCATCGAAAAGGTAGAAGAACAACATACAAGGCAATCAAACAAGCAAGGGTAAGCTAGAGCCAAAAAGATTTTATCATACAATCAGATATACTTTCACAGTCCAGTATGCATACATCATTCAAGCATGTTATGACCTTCCAATCAATACAGTAAGACTCGACTCGACTCATCCGGATACATATAACCTGGTCAGATTCAGCGGATGCTTGCACTTATGGTGTGATGAATATCACCCTAAGAGGCTTTTCATAACATTGGCCAATGTCTAGGCCCTTTCTTTTTTATTTCTTTTATTTTTAATTAAATAAATGTTTTCTCTAAAATTGGTTTTTACTAAATGCATATCTAAGTTTTCAAGTGTTGTGGCCTTGCCTTTTTACGGCCCAATTCTTCTCCATGACTCCCGCACCCACACCAGTTTTCCTCACCCCTCCTGATTGGGCCTTGAGCAGCCCATGGTAGCATACCAATCAAATCTGCAACAATGTGCTTCAGAAGTTAGGCCTACAAAGTGCATAAGCCAGGGCTAAATCTTCTCCACGCGTGCACCCATATTTGTCTACGGGAACATCACGCATGCCTTTATATCACATGTTTTGGGCTTCGTAAATTGATGTTTGAAGCCAACCCACTTCGTGTGCATCAGGGTTCTTTCCATTTCCACATGCCAGCCAAAACAGTGTTCACGAGAGATAACCCTTAGCTGCTAGGGTTCTCATGCACAACAGCTCATTGTAACCAACACACAGCACGAATCAGCCTTGTTTCTTGTTTTATCTTGGAGTGCCGCTAGGAATGCCTCAGATTGCCTCTCTTTACGCATCCTTAGAATTAGGTTTCATTTGCCTCCCCTGCCCTTTGATAGGGATTCCGTTCAGTTGGGGCTCGTGAGAGATTCACGTTTTCCTTTCCTTCACCGATTGTTCTTCTTCTCCTTTCTATTTTCTTTGGCTGCCTTCACCTATATAAAGGCAGGCCAACCTCATGTAAAGGAGCTTTGATGAATGAGAGAGATTTTAATCCCCTTTTATCTTAGCTCACCTTCACCGAGAGTAAACCCTAGAGTGACCTCGCCGGTGAGATTCCAAACACCGTAATCGTCTTCCGCTACCTGTTTGGTGGATTTCCACCGAACAAAATTATGTTTCATGGCCTTGCATCGTGAATTCCGACGAGACTGTGGCTTTGCGCGTCCATCATGTGGTAATCAGATCTCTAGTTTCGAGCTTGGAGCGAGGAGGTCTTCAAAGATGAGTATCTTTATTTTTATTTCTTCTTTTTCTGTTCGATTCTGTCTTATTCTTGCTTGATTGAGTTCTTGCGTCTCTGGTCTCGAATGTGTGTGCTGAATTTTATTACTGAAATTGATTCAAAAATATTGTTCTGATTGCCTTGAATCAATACCGTGATTGAAATGTTTAGCTCTCTGCTTTCTGCCATTCCAATGCATGTCAATTAGGTTTAATTTTGTTTTCTTACCTAGCTTTCAGTTTTATAATCTCTGTTTTGTCTGCAGTCCATGTTCTATTTTCATTCGTGTAATTAGTTCATGTGATTGTATGAGTTCTGAATTTGCTATTAGATCATTAGCAAATTGTCTGCAGTGCTAATTGATATTGTTATTGTTCAATTCTGCTTAAATTGTCTCTGTTTTCAATCTGTGCTTTTAAGTGTGTTGTTGTTCTGCATCTTAAAATTGTTGGCCAAGGATTGCTCCTTCCTTAGCACATAATGAGTATTCCATCACACTTTAATCTGATTCGCATCAGAATTTATGTGTGGACACTCTTGCTTTGGTTGGTGATTGCATAGGCTATTTCAGTGCTCTTGTAAAATCTGTTTTGTTGAATCAGTGCCTGACCCGTTACTTGCCTTTGATGCAGTTTCCAAATATTTTCAGAGTATATGCTTGTTGCTTCCAGTTGTTGTTTTTGTGTCAAAGTTCAATTTTTCCTCTGGAAACTTATTTTGATTATTCCTTGTTCATCATTGCATCTGCATTTGTCGTGGGTTTGCTATATCACAATTTTATTGTCTGTGATTAGCCTAGATATCATGTTCAACCAATTTAATTATTGTTCTTTGCTGTTGAGGTTGCTTCTCTTCTGAATCAGGACTTTCAATGTGCATAGTTTGCTCATATTCATATTTGATTGAGTCCTGATCTGATGGCAATGTAGCATGAGGGTATTCTCAGTTGTGTTTAAGTGCTTTATGAAATATGGTGCCTCAGCTTATTCACTTGCTGCATTCATCTGATTTTGTTTCAGCATTGCCATGTAATTTTTGAGTTGCAGTTTCTGTTTTTCTCAGATTATTGACATTCAGACTGTTTCAATTTTTTGTCTGGTCCAATTGAATGCAATAGTAGTATTAAGCTTAATTTACTCTTGAGTGCCTCTGTTATGGCCTGACTCACTATTTGTCTCCACAATTTCTGGTGCTCTTGCTTTGATTGTCTGCTGCTGGCTTCTTTGTTCACACATGTCCAGATTTTGAGATTGTCAAATGACTTAAAATGTTGCAAATTTTGAGATCTGTGTTGATGATTGATTCAAATCTGCTGCATACTGATGTTTGATTCTGCACTAACCGAGAGAGTCTCATTTCAGCTATGTCATTCTCCAATTTTTTTAAGTTGAATCTTTTGATAATTCTTCATGTGCATCTGTTAATTGACATTGGAAGCATGCAAATTGTTGTGAACTGTGGCCTAAAAAAAAGTATGCTGATCTTTGAAAGTTGAAAAGAAAACAGTGAAAAGAAAATCAGTGGGAAGAGATTGATAATAAGAACATCTGGAAAAAGAAAGTTGTTAGAGCAGTTCACAACTTCATCCTTACATTGTATTTTCAGTTTCAATTTGAGATGCATGTGCACTATTTTGGATTCAACTTGTTTTGTGTCTTCTTGATTTTAGTTTTTTTAATCTTGTTCTAGACACATTCTTTAAGTTCTCCTTTGTGTGCTATCCTTTGTTGATTTGCCTTTTTCTTGCTTGTCCTTCTTGTTATTCAATTGAGTTTGTCCATTTATTTCTATCACTTGATGTTGTCCAATTCTTCCATTTGAGCTTTTCTTGATTTTCTGCTTTGTTATTCTTATGTGGAAGACCGTGAGTGATCTTGGTTCATTTGGCTTGAAACTCACTGATTTGGCAACTTTGTAGGTGATTACCTTTCTCTTGAAGGTAGAGCTGAAGGAGGAACTGTGAGGAAAGACACTTGAGTGGCTACCCGAGAGAAATTGAGGAGTGAGCTGGGATTTCAAAGAAAACCAAACACTTGAGGGCAGGCTGGACCGAGAGCAAACTGGTCCAATTCCAGTTGCAGATTTCTTTTTGTTATCACAGAATTTTGTGTAATATTTGTTTTCAGTTCTGTTCATTTTGTCTTGGAATGGGAAAATGCATTATTGCAATTCCATTCTTTGGCTGTTTGTAATAGCTTTTTTTAATCGCGTAGTTTGGAAGAATTAAGAGGTTTCAAAGTGCCACTTATTCTTTCCAGATAGGTTTCGTCTAGTGTTTATGTTTTCTTGTTCTTTATGTTTTCCATGTCCAGGTTATGTGTGTGTTATGCATGTTTGATGTTTCTGTTTTACGTCTCTGTGATATCTAGGTGCAAATCTTTAAAAACTTAGTTGACCTTTCTTTGGTCATAGGATTTCACACACTTTGAAAGTTGTTTTTCACAATTAAGATCTGTTTTGTTGGGAAATTTTATTGAGAATTTTTGCGAAAGAAATTTAGAGATTTCTGGCTAGGAAAGGCTTGGTTTCCAAGCCTGTCCATGAGACTCACCTCCCTTTTCTGGGAATATCTTTAGAAATTTTTTCCTTTATATTCTCTTATAAATTTCTAAAGTTTCTTTGTAAAAAAAAAAATTGTTTGATAAGAATTTTTTGCAAGATGAGTTTTCATTCGTATAGAGGATTGCATTTAGGTAGTCATAGTGAGGATAAAATGCATCATACACATGAGAGTACATTCCCTTTCTTTGGTGAGGACATAAGTGCATTATCATACATATCTTGGGAGAGGAAAATAGATGATTTGGTGCATTCATTCCATCTTAGACATAGTAAATACTATTTTCTTACTTTGTGCATTTCTAGTTTTGTAGGACATGCAAGAGAGTGGTGGGATTATAGGCAGTCTATAGTGGAAAAAGGAAGAAAATCTCCCATTCAAAATTGGAGTGAGTTGAGAGCATGCATGAGAAAAACATTCATACCACCTTCCTTTGATTTTGATCGTGAGATAGAGAAAAAGAAAATTGAGATAGCAAGGCGGAAGAAGGAAAAACTCACAATACTCTTAAGAGAGATGAGGGAGTTAGAAGAAAAAGAAAGAATAAGAATTCAGAAAAGAGAGCAGAAAGAAAGAGAGAAATTTGAACAAGAATTGGGAAAAGAAGAGGAAAAGTTGAGAAAAGAGAAGGAGGAAAAAGGGAGAAAAGAATTTGAAGAAAAAGAGAGAGTAAGACAAGAGAAAGAGTTTAAAAGAAAAAAGGAAGAGATAGAGAGAAAAGAAAGAAAAGAAATCATGTTTAGGAAAGTAGAGATACAACATTCTACAGATCCTTGCATAGACTTCAAGGGAGTAATTCCATCTATCAATTCTTCTTTATTTGTCATCAACACTTTTGTCTTAGTTCTCCCTAAAATTGTTTTTCCACCTTCGTTGTTCATTTTAAACACTTCAAAAGAATTTTCAAAAATCTTCTTTGAGTTACCTTTTTGGTATCAATTAAGTCAAAATGACAAGCAATTTTTTGTGAAGTAGGCTATGTACCAAATCCTTCCAAAATTAAAAGGCCTTCTTCATATATCCCTTACAAATATATTATGCTTGTATTTCGGAAAGTAATAGAAAAATTTGTTTTATGATTATTGCATGCATATTTTTGATCCTGGAGGAATTCATCTTTAATTGTTGTGGGCCTTAAAGAAACCTCTTGATCTGAGGACAGATCCTTTTCAAGAGGGAGGGGATGATGAATATCACCCTAAGAGGCTTTTCATAGCATTGGCTAATGTTTAGGCCCTTTCTTTTTATTTCTTTTATTTTTAATTAAATAAATGTTTTCTCTAAAATTGGTTTTTACTAAATGCAGATCAAAGTTTTCAAGTGTTGTGGCCTTGCCTTTTTACGGCCCAATTCTTCTCCATAACTCCCGCACCCACACCAGTTTTCCTCACCCCTCCTAATTGGGCCTTGAGCAACCCATGGTAGCACACCAATCAAATCTGCAACAATGTGCTTCAGAAGTTAGGCCTACAAAGTGCATCAGCCAGGGCTAAATCTTCTCCACGCGTGCACCCATGTTTGTCTATGGGAACATCACGCATGCCTTTATATCACATGTTTTGGGCTTCGTAAATTGATGTTTGAAGCCAGCCCACTTCGTGTGCATCAGGGTTCTTTCCATTTCCACCTGCTAGCCAAAACAATGTTCACGAGAGATAACCCTTAGCTATTAGGGTTCTCATGCACAACAGCTCATTGTAACCAACACACAGCACGAATCAGCCTTGTTTCTTGTTTTATCTTGGAGTGCCGCTAGGAATGCCTCAGATTGCCTCTCTCTACGCATCCTTAGAATTAGGTTTCATTTGCCTTACCTGCCCTTTGATAGGGATTTCGTTCAGTTAGGGCTCGTGAGAGAGTCACGTTTTCCTTTCCTTCACCGATTGTTTTTCTTCTCCTTTCTATTTTCTTTGGCTGCCTTCACCTATATAAAGGCAGGCCAACCTCATGTAAAGGAGCTTTGATGAATGAGAGAGATTTTAATCCCCTTTTATCTTAGCTCACCTTCCCCGAGAGTAAACCCTAGAGTGACCTCGATGGTGAGATTCCGAACACCGTAATCATCTCCCGCTGCCTGTTTGGTGGATTTCCACCGAACAAAATTATGTTTCATGGCCTTGCATCGTGAATTCTGACGAGACTGTGGCTTCGCGCGTCCATCATGGTGGATACCTCTGCTCACCCTCGAGCTATGTGTTACAAGTGTTACAATGAATCAATCCCCCACACACAAGGTTAGCCCTTAATGAGTTTCGGGCCTCCTACTACTCTCACCACAAGAGTCAGTCCGCTCTAAGTGAGACTAACTGACTCCTTAGAGTCTCAGGATGAAATCCTTACCAAATTATATAGATGGGGCACCACCATGGACACCCACTAACAGGGGCCATGGAATTACGTCCCAACCACTAAAGCACGACCCTGAAATCTCACATAGAGATTCCAAGGAATTACGTACTGACCACATACTATACATATTCAAACAAACAGTAATATTTATCATGCTTATAAATCTCATGCCAACCTTAAAAATCCATCCTCATACATGTTCCATGTTGAATCCATTCCAAATCATCCTTCCCAATTCATGAATATAGAAGTGTAATTCATACCGACACCATGCCACTTTGATTACCAACCATCTCATACAAGTCACATGCCAAGGTCATGTTAAACTTATCAATCACAGACCATAAATCATTCTACTTATACCCATTCGCCCAATTCATGCTTTTAAAAGTAATTGAATCAATCCACAAGTTCAAGTTAAAGTAAGGAATTAAAATTCTGTAGGAATTCTCGCTTAAGCTAGACTGATCTCGCTTAAGCTAGACTGGTCTCGCTTAAGTTAGAAATTCTCACTTAAGCGAGACTGATCTCGCTTAAGCAAAAATTACTCGCTTAAGCTAAACTGACAACTTTTTAATGGTTTCAACATGTAAAATCACAAAATCCCAAACAGTAAAAATTTAAGAAAACACAAGCATGTTGTATAAAACGTTAGCATCATATTTCATGCTTTAAAAGAGTAAACAAATCAATCATGGGAGCAAACAAGCATTTAACAACTGTCAATCTCGCTCAAGCTAAGGAGCTCTCCCTCAAGCAACAGGGTCTCTCGCTCAAGCGAAAAACTTTCGCTTAAGCGAGATTGAAAACATAGAGTACTTCGAGTTCTCGCTCAAGCTAGCCCATCTCGCTCAAGCGAGAGGCCTTCGCTCAGGCGAGCACTCGAAACTAAAAGGGGGCAAGTTACTGCCATTCTCGCTTAGGCAAGAGCTCCTCGCTTAGGCGAGAGCTTCCCGTTTGGGCGAGAAACAACTCGCTTAGGCGAGCATAGCAGATCTCACGTGCTCTCACGCATGCAAAGCCAAAAATCCATTTAGAAATAATACACCGATTATTTTCACACCATCAAAAGCACATAAAATTATCAAGAGCACCCAACAGAAACAAAAAAGACACATTATTTATAAAAGCATGAAAAATCCTAGCTTCCCTCACCTGGACAAATGCTAGTGGAAAGCACAGGCACCTACGACAACGAACCCAACAGCTTCAGGAGCATACTCAAGAGGTGGAGCAGAGAATGAGGTTGAGCTGACTTGAATCTGAATAGCTTCGAGCCCTAGCAGAGCATTGTTTGAGGGGAAAAGAGGAGTAAGATTGCTGATTTTGCAAAGTGGGCAGAACATGAGAGGGTTAGGCTGGTTTAAGGGTTTTGGGATGCCCTATAGGCCAGCCTTAGGCCTAACTAACTAAGAGAGACCCTTAAATTTTAGGACAAAATTAAAGTGGGTCTTACAATTTATATAAGTATATAATTTTATAATTCAATAATATTTTTATTATAAATATATTTTTTAAATTATTACTCAATGAACTATAATTTTTACAATTTTTCTCTTTAAAAGGTAATTATTTACATTTCCTCTTTATTTTGGTGTTAATTATTTTAATTATTATTTAAAAAATTTCTTTTCATATATTAATTCATTAGTTTTCAAGAAAATCAATGTGATTTTAATACTTTTTTAATACATTTTGTTGAAAATAATTTGAAAATTGGTATATAAAAAGAACTAAAATAAATATATTTCATTCAAAAGATAATTTTAATAATATTATACTGTGTATTAAAAAAATCATTTTGGAGATGAGTAACATTTGAATCAAATATGTAATAAATAATCATACATGTAATTTAAATTGGAGAAGTCAATTAGGTTTTATTTCTATTTTTTGGTATGGTTTAACCATTATTTTTTATATTTTTAGGAGTTAAATGAAACTTAAAGATAACATTTTTTCGTTATATTGTACT
>Ga0214542_1011739_pt1 | contig 11797 bp, 9 predicted proteins | sample CNSS1metaG_FD_160096 | JGI IMG/M metagenome (GOLD analysis project Ga0214542, IMG submission 160096) | Root nodule microbial communities from cowpea collected in UCLA plant growth center, Los Angeles, California, USA - CNSS1 | ecosystem: Host-associated > Plants > Roots > Nodule | place: USA...
GGTCAACTTTGGATCAAAGTCAACAAGTCAACCAAAATAAGTCAACTAGAAACCAACTTAGGGAATTCAAACTAAAGTAATGCAAAACAAAGATAAAGGTGATGGAATAGAAGACTCCCCTCTAGACCTGCTTCAAGTGATCCTTCTTGAGGGAGCTTCTAAGGAGGTGGCGGTGGTGGTCACGCCTTCATTAGGGTGGGTGCAACATAACATGAGTCCGTGTGTAATGCCCATGATTCTTGTCCTAAAAAAGGATGGAACATGGAGAATGTGCATAGATTGTAGGGCTATCAACAACATAACCAGCAAGTATAGGCATCCTATTCCTAGGCTAGATGATTTTATTGATGAGTTACATGGTGCAACCATATTTTCCCAAATAGACTTGAAGAGTGGGTACAATCAAATTAGAATCAAAGAAGGTGATGAATGGGAAACCTCTTTCAAGACTAAATTTGGATTATATGAGTAGTTAGTCATGCCTTTTGGCTTGACCAATGCACCTAGTACATTCATGAGGCTCATGCACCATGTTCTTAGAGAGTTCTTAGGGAAGTTTGTAGTGGTGTACATTGATGACATTCTCATTTATAATATGTCTCAAGATGACCACTTGCATCATTTAAGAAGTGTGTTAGAGACCTTAAGGAAGGCATCGTTGTATGCTAACATGGAAAAATGTGTGTTTGGGATGGATCATGTGATCTTCCTAGGTTTCAAAATAAATTAACATGGGTCCATGTGGACCAAGAAAAAGGGATGGCCATCAAGGATTGGCCTCCCCCAAAGAATGTGAGTGAGCTTAGGTCCTTCCATGGGTTGGCTAGTTTCTATAGGAGATTTGTGCCAAACTTTAGCACCATAGCCACCCCTCTCAATGAATTGGTCAAGAAAGGTGTGGTGATAACGCTATCTTTGACGCGATCAAATTAATACTACTTATCTATAACAACTTCAGTATTGTTAAGAAATTAGTCAACAAAATAGTAAGGGTAAAGTAACCCAAAGTCGTCTCCCAACGAACACGGAATTGATTTTTAACAAGTTAGTTCTTATAAAACTATACAAGAGTTAGTCAAATAAAATTATAAAAATATAAGGGATAAAGATTAAAAGATAAAATAAGATATAAACAATAGTAAAACAAATAGATTGATTCCATTGCTTTTTCAAAATAGATTCATCATCGATTATCTAAAGATTATTGCTCAATTAATTATTGTTGTAGATTTGCAAATTAATCAATGTAAAGTCTCAATTAATTTGTTGGCGTTCTCACTTTTAACCAAAGTACAGTCTCAATTAAAAGTGAGAACTTTTAGATTATCCATAGTAAATTCAACCAATGTACAGTCTCAATCAAATTTTACTATGTCTAATCATGTCTATTCTTTTATCTTCTCACCAAATAAAAAGCTTAATTAATCAAAGTAAAGTCTCAATTAATTTTAGTTAGAGTAAATACCTTTAATCAAAGTAAAGTCTCAATTATTGGTAGAAACTCATTCAATCACATGAAAGTTTCTAAATAAAATCAAAGTAAAGTCTCAATTAAATTTAAAAACCATTTAACTCATATGATCAACATGCATATAGATTTAAAATCATTACTTTTTACGTGATGTTGCACTATGTTAGTATCTAGTCCTAGCATGTCATTATATGACCAAGCGAAAACGTCCCTTAACTCCTTTAGTAGAGCACACAATTGTTCTCGTATTTCTTTCTTTACACTAGTGCCAATTTTCACTTCTTTTATCTCTCCTACATCTCCCAAATTGAACACTTCAACATTATCTTGATGGGGTTTTATCTCTTTAGCTTCTTGTTCTACTAATCTCAACATTTCAGGGGAATGTTCCCATTCATCCTCATAATCATCTTCCATATTATCAACGGGGTGCTCCAAATTAGGACAATCAACATTAACATTTTCAAAACATCCATCATCATATCTGAATTTTTTGAGTTTATAAAATGGATAAATAAAACGAAACAAACAAAAAGCCAATTATAAATGATTTTATTGTCACATTGAGCATAAAAAAGATTTAAAGAAAAAATAATAATAATAATAATAAAAACGGTCATCTAAAAAAGTCTTGAATCCTAAAACTGCGAGTAAAGCAAAAGGATAAAATAAAACTGTTACATTTTTTCCAAATTAAACATCACTGGTAAATTTGTTATCTCTCAATTGTTTAGCTACACGTCTAGAGGACAAGATCGCACGAAGTTCAAGCTTTCAGATCCACTTCCACCCTCGATAGCTGATATCTGACAAGTGTTAACCCATCCAGCACTACGGAAGCTTTTCTTGATATCACACATGTGAATCTTGCCTATCTTTCGTTCTCGACCTTCTATGCGAGCCAAGATTCGCTCCTTCTTCTCTTTTAACAGCCTCTTCTTGTCTTCTTTAGTAGGCTTGTACCCCAAACCGTATCTACCCTTGTTTTCAAAGACCTCTAAGGGGAAAGTTAGCCCTTGGTTATTTTTACCAAGCCCTTTTCCATATTGGTAACCCTCTTTCAGCATAACCTTGGCCATCATGAGGGAAGCACATGACATGTGTGGGACCATCGAAAATGGTTCAACATATGCACTCCCCACAATTTCCAGCGATTGAAAAGTTGTCTCAAGGGCTTCCTCTGCTGCTTCAATGAGATGATGAGGGCCCACTCACAAGGAGATCCTCCTCACCTGACACTATTACCAGTTTATTGCCCATTATGTATTTCAGTTTCTGGTGTAAAGATGACAAAGAAAAATCAAAGGAACAAAAAGTTTTTGTTTTTTGGGCCCGACAAGGATTAATCCTAGCTCCTACGTATCTCCCTTCATAATGGAGAATCAAGGTCACGTAGTTCTTTATGATTATTTTGAGAAATTGTTTATTTGATTTTTTTTTATGTGAAAGTCTTTTTATGATTTTACTGTTTTGAAATATCGGAAACGAATGTCATGTGGCGCGAGCTGTCGAATTGACACTAAAGATAAACAAAAATAAAGAAAAAAAAGATAATTGTTTTTGTTCTTTATAGTTTTTTTTTCTATACATTTTTTAGAAAAAGTAAAATTTTAAAACAAGCGTCACGCGGCACAAGCGGCCGAACAAACACTTATAGTAAAAATAAAAAACTCATTTCTTGAATTGTATTTGTATAATTTTTCTATATTTAGCACTTAAAATGTTATTAGCTTAATCATTATTTTATTTTATATGAATCTAAGAATAAGGAGAATGTAAAAAAAAAAAAATCCTAAATGGAAAGGGCAACTAAATCACAAAGAAAAAAAAACCTTTAAAATAAAGTTAAAATTGTACCCGCATAAAAGACTTCGTGCAAACATAATATGTTTCCCTAATATACATGGAAACGGGAACCGGCCAGAAAGCTTTGCATTTTTAAACATGGAAAGGCCATAAAATAAAATAAAATAAAAAGTAAAAAAAAATATGGGTGCCGCAAATATAAATCAAATGCATTCAAAGTGAAACAAAACTGACATTGTAAAACCAACTACGTTAAAAAAAACTATATAATAAAATTACACACCCATACCCCACGGTAGGAGCCACCCTTTTATGGTTTCAATCAGAAAAAAAACAATGCTACCTTAAGAGTCCAATAAAACATGCACATGAAATTAAAATTAAGCGAAGCAGCCTTCATCGTAACAAAAACATCTATATTTTTTTTTACACACCTCTCAACGCCGACAACAAAAGTTCCAAAACAAAAAAATGGGTCAAACAATGAATCATTCGCACCACCAAGACATAATATTTGAAAACTAAAAAAATAGAATATCCGTACACGGAGAGCAATTAAGCAACAACAACACGAATTCTGGCATCATTGACATGGCATTAACAATAAAAGGGATAAGGCGCAAAAACCTGGCTTATGCACTTCGTAACCAATCACTAGCAAAAGAAGACCCAAACAAACGATGCACTGTTGTTCTAAACCACAATCTGATTTTGAACACACGAACCAACTTTATCGGTGCTGTCGTAAAAAGTGAAAGTCTTGGCAGCGAGAGAAAGTCCGGATGAATGATGTGTTTAGGGTTATAATAGAGGGAATGCCCCGAATCCTTTTTTTTATGGGTTTATATACATAACAATTTAAATCTAAAGTAATCTCGTAAAAAGGTCGTCTTAATTACCACGAATTTTAAAAGGCAAGAACTGTCTTAATATTATTGCATTTTAGGAATCAAATCATAGAAAAAAAAAACAGAGTACAAAATCAAATGTAACGTCCCATTTAATTAATACGCGTAATTAAAAGAAACGCCACACATAAATAGTATAACAACGCAGTCCTGGGTTCTTAACACCACCCCTACGAAACTAGGCATACCACGATGCCAACAGAAACATGATAACGATTTCACTAAAAGTATATAAATCCAGGAACAACAAATACATGGGCCATAGCCCTAAAGAAAAGCCCAAAAGAAACTAAAGTCCAATCCACGCGGACTATGCAGCGGAATTACCACCTCCCTGTTGTCCACGGGTGTTCCTCGCATCTGCTCACACCAACAAGTTGATGATCATCGCAAAAGAGAGTACCACACAGCAGAACACACAACAACAAAAATAGGGTAAGCTAGAGCACAAAAGAGTTCATCCATTAAATCAGATATAATTCCACAATACCATACATCCAAATCAACCAAGCATGTTATGACTATTCAGGCAATACACTATGACACAACTCGACTCATCTGGATACATATAACCATGGTCGGATTCAGCGGACGCTTGCACTTGTGGTGGATACCTCTGCTCATCCCCGAGCTGCTCACCCCCGAGCTATATGTTATAAGTGTTTCAATGAATCAATTTCCCTCACCACAAGTTTAGCCCTTACTGAATTTCAGGCCTCCTGCTACTCTCACCACAGGAGTCAGTCCGCTCTAAGTGAGACTAACTGACCCCTTAGAGTGTCAGGATGCAATCCTTACCTTGAATCCTTACCTAGTTATACAAATGGGGCACCACCATGGGCACCCACTAACAGGGGCCATGGAATTACGTCCCGACCACTGAAGCGCAACCCTGAAAGTCTCACCTAGAGACCCCAAGGAATTATGCACTGACACAGACAAAATATGATCACACAGTCAAATAGTATTCACCATGCAAGGATATAACCAGTATGTCAACTTTTAAAGCCAATCTTTTCACGTTCCAACTCATCACAATCCACCATGCACATGAGGCCCAACTCATCTCATTATCATGCCACTTTAATAATACCCATCTCATTTAGTTCACATGCCAATTTTCATACCAAACCCATCATCTACAATTCATGATTCATGCCAAGCATACATAATATTCCATTATATACATGTTTCTCATCATGACATTCATACTCAAACCAATACCAATCATCCAAGAATAAACAAGCACCCAAACAGCGTACTGCCTTGTCTAGCCCCTCGGTCAGGCAAGATGAGCTCGCTCAGGCGACCCCCTTCGCTTAGGCGAGGGCTAGAAAGAGCATCCAGAAACCAACGTGGGATCTCGCTTAGGCGAGACCCCTCTCGCCTGGGCGAGATGTTCGCTCGCTCAAAAATTTGAGCGGGTCGCCTGGGCGACCTTTCGCGCAAACTGGTTTGGGTGAATCCCTGTTTGTCTCGCCTAGGCGAGATTGGCTCGCTTGGGCGAGATTAATAGGTCTCGCCACTGTTTCACCTGCAGCAGCTACATTTTCCAAACCAACCAAACATACAAGGTATTCTCATGCATCAAAACGAAGGATTAATCCATACAATCAACAACCAACTCAAGGACAGGCCAAAACAACTAAAAATTGGAAACCCTAACTTCCCGTACCTCGAAAATGGGCTAACAGAACTTCGACGCGGGACCTCGGAGCACAATAGCTCGAGTGATGAACTTGCAGGACTAGCGGAACAATGGGAAAAACGGGATTAGTTCGAACTCTAAACGGTGAAATACGAAGAACAGCTTTAGGAAGTAAATACAGTAGGTTTAGAATCACTTACGTGGAGTAGAAATCACTACTTGAGCTTTTTGGGCGGACTGGTTCTAGGCGGGAAACAAACCCTAGCAAAGCTCTAGTGGTACAGTGGAGAGGGAGACAGCTGCGAATCTGAGAATGAAAGAAAGTGTGAGCGTTAGGGCAGCCTGGGTTTAGCTTTAACCTTTGGGCCAGCTCTTAGGCCCATCAGATTTGGGGCAGCCCTTAATGTAAGGCAGAAAAAAAAGAACAGGGCCTTACATCAAACATGATCAGCAACATTGATTCTAATTAGTAAAAGAGATATCGCTTTGAATCATATTACTACTTTCTTTCTCTGAAAAAAAAGGGTCATAAAATCATAGCACAAAATCAGAGTAAATAATTCTAAATATTAGAACATATTCTGTTTCTAATTATTAGACTAACTTCTTAATATGGAGCAGAAACGACAAAGCATAGAGTGGGGGTGCAAATAAAATTTTGGGTTGCCATTAGTTGCAAGAAAAAACGGTGTGGGTGTACAAAGTATTTTGGGCTAAAATAGAAACAAAGTCTCAAAAGAAAATACATAAAAGATTAAAACAATCTCTCTCTTTTTTTATTCTTTTTATTTATTTATTTATTTATTTATTATTATTATCATATTATTATTATTTAGACAAAGAAAAAAGTAAAGAAAAAAAATTATCTATTTTTTTTTATTTTTTAATTTTCTTTAAAAAACAAATTATTATTATTTATTTTGCCGGACGAAATTGGGTGTTGACAATAAGAGGTAAAAGAATGGACATGATTAGGATTAGTAATATTTAATTGAGAAGTTACTTTGGTTAAATTTACTAAGATTAATCTACATAGTCTTTACTTTTGATTGAGAAGTTACTTTGGTTGAAAGTAAGGACGCCAACAAATTAATTAAGAAGTTACATTGATTAATTTGAAGTCTTAAACAAGAAATCAATAACAATAATCTTTAGGAAACCAACGATGAATCCTATTTGAAAAGGCAGTGGAATCGACCTATTTTTCTCTACTATTGTTTTTGTCTTATTTTATCTTCTTATCTTTAATCTTATATTTTTATTATTTTATTTGACTAACCATTTTTTATAGATTTTATAAGAACTAACTTGTTAAAAATCAATTCTGTGTTCATTGGGAGACGACTTAGGGTTAACTTAACACATACTAATTTTTTGGCTACTTTCTCAACAATACTGAAGTTGTTATAGATAAGTAGTATTAATTTGACCACTTGACGACAACGTTATCAAATTTGGTGCTGTTGCCGGGGAACACAGTTAGATTTTTTATCATTTTAGTTCTTATTTTTTTTAACACTAACATTTTTTTCTCATTTTTTTCAATTATTTTTTTTCTTTAGTTATTTATTTTATTTTTATTTTTATTTTTATTTTTATTTTATTATTTTTTTAAGCATAATTTTTGTTTGAGGAATTTTGTTGAGAAATTTGTTAAACTTGTTGGGGAACACTTTGGCTAAGGAAAGATAAGGTACTTAAGTTGTCCATTGAGATGCACCTCTCTTTTCTGGAAGTTTACTCAACAAGCTTTCAACTTATTTCTTTTCAGAAAACCTCTCTCAAAAATAAAAAATAGTTTTTCATATTAAAATAATCAACAGTGTGATTTTCAAGTGAACTATAATTATTATCCACACTAACCACATGATCCATACAATTATCAGTAGCAAATTGTTACACCTACTTTTGAACCTGATTTAAGTAGGTTAACTATACGTCAATTTAATGATCTATATCCTAGATAATTTTTTTTTGGAATATGAGCAACCAACATACCATGAGCAACAACCATATTCTGAAGGTCCACCTTAGCCATCATGTGTTTCATTTGGTTCTCAACAACAACAACATGCACCATCACAACAAGTTGCAGCAATCAATGGACCATCCTATAAGGAAGTTGTGTTATTAATGGATGGGCTGAGAGAGAAATTAGACACCATAGATGAAAGGTTGCGAGCTGATCAACGATGCAAAGATATTGAGCAAGAATGGTATGGAAATGATAAAGTATTATATGACATGATGGAGGATGCAAGTAACAACAACTTTTTAGAATTACTTGGTATTGTTAATACTACCTTCCAATGCCATCCGATATTTCCTGAAACCCTGGAATTTTGAGCACTTCGTCATGAAATAGAAGATATGCTTCTAAAGTTAGCCGTTGGAGCTGAACAAATGTCGGAAGATTTAAGTCAACTAATGAAAGACAAAGTTATGGAGGCCACCTTAGAAAAACTTATGAAGACGATAGTTGAGCCGTTGGAGCTGAACAAATGTCGGAAGATTTAAGTCAACTAATGAAAGACAAAGTTATGGAGGCCACCTTAGAAAAACTTATGAAGACGATAGTTGACCAGAATCTTTAGCAAAATAGATATGTCCATCAGTAGACATATTACTATGAGCATCATTATATCTATCAATAGATATATTAGTGTGATGTGATTTCTTTTTGAGAAAATTGTGAAAGTATTAACTTTTTACTAAGTGAAATTTTAAACAATATGTCTCATAAGAAATCCACCAAAAATATTTTCCTGCTTTCAATAAAACATATTGACATTGGATTTTGGATTTGATTCAATAATTGGGATGATCATAATTTTGGAAAAATAAAAGTCATGTTGATATGAGTGGATTGTTTCTATGATTTGATAATTGAGTTGATTTGAGAATTTCTTGATTAAATCTTTTGTGAAAGAGTTTGACCTTGTGAGTCTTGAGCCTTAATGCAAAGGATGGACCGCTATGTGCCATTCCTATTTTTTCTTGAGTGACTTGCTCATGTTTGTTTATACTCAAATATTTAATTTGATTCTCTTGTTTTGCAACTTAGGTGAATATGCATGATTTGATATGACTGAGGCATTTCTTGTTTTTAGCTACTTGGCGAAATAAGCTCACCTTGATATTAATCCATTGGTAGTTTAAACCCCTTTTTTCTTGTTTCAAGCCCATTTGTAAACCCTTAAAAAGAAAAATACCATGTAAAAAGGAGCTAGTGGATTATGATAGGATTGGTTGAGGAATAAAGTGTGTAGGTGGGTACCTCACCCACAAATTAATAAAAATAGCAAAAGGAAAAATTGTTGATGAAAAAGTGTTGAAATGAAAAAAATAATTGCTTTATAAAAAAAAAGAGAGCAACAAAGAGCAATAAACGAAAAAGAGTTGTTTTTGAAATTATGCTCCATTATTCTTCCTACATTACTATTTCAAAAACCCAATCCTAAAATTTTTCCTACCTTTGCTTGGCCCCATTATAACCTATAAAAAAGTCCTCATGATCTTTGAATGCATGTTTTTTGAAAGTTTATGAATATTAGAGTCTTGTTAAGTATTACGAGTGTTTACTTGCATGAGTATTTTGAGTGAAAACACAAGCCAAAACACTTGAGCGAATTTTGGTGCAAAAATACATATTTAATTTGAGTGCTTTCTTTCATAATTTATTGTCTTGCGAATTGATGAGTGCTTATTTTTTCCCTCATTCAGTGTTTAATTTTGGGTATTTAATTGAATTTATGTGCTTAAAGAGTGATTTAATTGATAATTCTGATAATTAGACGGTTTGAGCATGTGTGATAAAAATGTCTTAAAAAGTGATTTTTAGCTGCATAAATTATTTTTGGATATTTTAACGTTTGTTGATGCAGTTGAAGTTAAGATTAAGCTTATTTAAAGGTGGGAAAATAAATTGATTGAAATTACAAACACCTTTTAATAAGGCTGAAATTAGTAAGTTCTGGAAAAATCACTTCTACACCCTAGTTTTTACTTATACACTCTCCTCTTTCTAAAGTGGATCACCAAGAACCTATTCTGCACCACTGGTTTCTACTAAGTTGTACTCCTCCTACCACTTAAACTTCATTCACTCATATGCTGCCATGTGGCAATCCTCAACTTTTAAAATTGACCAACCAGAACAAGTCACGTGGCAACAATCCTTGCACTAACAAGTTGTCCAATGGAAGGCTGCCACGTCATCATCTTCTTCCCTCAAACCCTAGGTACCTTCATCCAACAGCAACCTAGCACCTTGCGGCTACCACCACCATCCCCGTGCCTGCAACTCGCCGGAGAATTCAGCAGAAACGTCATGAACCATGGAAGCTTCCATCTTTCTCGCGAGCACACAGCAACGTTCTCCATCATCACTGCAGCGCGCCTCCACACCATTTTTGCACTGCAACAACGCCTCCATCCTTGCGCACTGTCACTGTTTATCGGAGCAGCACCACGCCAGTGCATCCTAGACCAGCACCGTGCCTGCACGAAGCGCGACCACTACGAGTCTCCACGCGTGAGCCAGAAACAAACCTGCACCTATTCGCAACACCATCTTCTACCCACACTCCTGCGCAGTGCATCCAATCTCACGAGCAACCACCACGCATCTGCACTACGTCAAAGCACCAAACTAAACCAGCAGCCACCGCGCAACAACGGCCACCGCAGACCTGCAACCAAAACACACTAGCAACAACCTCCATTGCACCTATGGCAGCAACTAGATGGTGGCGAAAACCCTAATTCTGATATGAGAGAAGGAGAACGATGCCACGTGTCAGTCTGCTATTGCACAATCAAATGGTCAAATTTGGTCAAGCATTCAAAAGCTGGTCAAACAGTCAACTCTGGTTAAAGACTGGTCAAAGGAGAGGGGTTTAACTGCAAATATTGATATTTTTGGATGACTCTACAAAATTGGACTACAGAATTGAAAATAGGCTATTTAGAAAATTAATAAAAATATTATTTGGTGATAATTTATAAGATATCTTTAAATAATTAATTTATTTAATTATATCATAAATTATTAACCAACTATATTTGTTAAATAGTCTATATCTCTCTAAATATCTTTGAATATTTATCTTTATCTTTATTTTAAAAGATATTTGAGAGGTTTTAGCAACAGAAAAGCCCAGTCCAATTCCTATATAAAGAGACCAAGGGAGGAGAAGCAGAAAGACAAGCTTGGGACTTCGGAGTTTTGGAACCCTTAGGGGGGCCTAATTTCGTTTCCTTTCTCTCTCTCCATTCTTCTATTTTTATTTTGTATTCCATGGATTGCTAAACTTCTTGGGTTGATTCCATTATAATTTCTTAATTGGATTCTGAGGTTATATAAATTAATTTCTTTGTTTTGTTCATTTTATTATTGTTGAGGTTTTAATTCATCTATGTCTTTTATCTTTAAATCACGTAAGAAGTAATGATTTTAAATCTATATGCATGTTGATCATATGAGTTCAAGGGTTTTTAAATTTAATTGAGACTTTACTTTGATTTTATTTAGAAACTTTCATGTGATTCAATGAGTTTTTACCAATAATTGAGACTTTACTTTGATTAAAGGTATTTACTCTAACTAAAATTAATTGAGACTTTACTTTGATTAATTAAGCTTTTTATTTGGTGAGAAGATAAAAGAATAGACATGATTAGACATAGTAAAATTTGATTGAGACTGTACATTGGTTGAATTTACTATGGATAATCTAAAAGTTCTCACTTTTAATTGAGACTGTAATTTGGTTAAAAGTTAGAACGCTAACAAATTAATTGAGACTTTACATTGATTAATTTGCAAATCTACAATGATAATTAATTGAGCAATAATATTTAGATAACCGATGATGAATCTATTTTGAAAAAGCAATGGAATCAATCTATTTACTTTACTATTGTTTATATCTTATTTTATCTTTTAATCTTTATCCCTCATAT
>Ga0214542_1011740_pt1 | contig 11796 bp, 11 predicted proteins | sample CNSS1metaG_FD_160096 | JGI IMG/M metagenome (GOLD analysis project Ga0214542, IMG submission 160096) | Root nodule microbial communities from cowpea collected in UCLA plant growth center, Los Angeles, California, USA - CNSS1 | ecosystem: Host-associated > Plants > Roots > Nodule | place: USA...
CCAAAAATAATTTATGCAGCTAAAAATCACTTTTTAAGACATTTTTATCACACAAGCTCAAACAACCTAATTATCAGAATTATCAATTAAATCACTCTTTAGGCACACAAATTCAATTAAATACCCATAATTAAACATTAAATGAGGGAAAAAATACGCACTCATCAGTACCACACCAAACCAACTTAACAAAATAATGATAAAATGATCACCATATCAAAGCATTCAAGTAACCAGCCTAGGCTGGCCTAACCGGCCAAAAGCGGTAACCTAGACGTCTAAAGGAACGACCTGCCTAAGACAACCCATGAGTAACACAAACTGCCAAGGAAAGTAGTCGGTCTAGGCCGACAACCTCAGTATACTTAGTAAAATCGAAGCCCCCCATGTTCAATAGGTCCTAAGGGCCTGGGTTAGGGCCCATGCCCACTTACAGCCCAAACTAGAGCCCAAGCTAAGGCCCGACCCATGGGATAACCAGACATAATTAATGCTCTATAAATACACGTGGACCCCCAATAATTAAAGGTACGCATTCATTAATCACTGATTTGACCTTTTGAGAGTTTTGACTCACTTGAGCTTCGGAGTTCCTTTTGCAGGTAACCCCTCCTTGGTCCAAACCGACATGTACCAACCGGGAAGGGGCCAACTGAGGAGATAGCAGACTACATGGGTAAGGTGACGCTTGTGCCTAACTTATCTTATTTGTTCTCTGCAGGAACATTAGTCATTCCTATCTCTACCGTATCATTCCTAGTTGCCTAATGCCTAATATAGTGGAAGTACTTGTTTGCACACAAGATTGGTTGAAAAGAACAACTTTCTCGATACATTTTTTATAAGTATACAAAATCTCACAAGTAATAAAGTGGAAAGTTCAACTATCGTTTTCACTAAAGACTCTTGCAACACTTTACAACTCTCTCAATTTAGACTCAATTAGACAACAAAATTCACAAAAACAAAAAGAAAATTTTTTTGTATTTTTTATCAAATAGTTGGTGTGTAACGGAAATTTAATATAGAGTATTTATAATTTGAAAATACTAGATTTCATTAACTTCATTCTCATGTATTTACAAACATCTCAATTCCAATTTCATGTTAAAATCAGCTAAAAAATATACTCAAATCCTATCCCTATAGACTTTGGGCCTATGATAACTCATCAAAGTCCAATCCCTTGGATCATCAACAAGTGAAATCATGTATTAAGTTCAAGAGTCTTAAAATTACTAACGAAGAAAGTTTTATCCTTAGACACAATTTCCATTAGTTACTTAATTTTAGTTCAAGGTTCAAGAGACATTTTTCAACACCTCAAAAATCATAATCAAGCCATGAATGTTAAGCCACAACAAAAATTAAACATCAAAATCAAATACTAGCATTGAAAAGGAAAAACATATGTATTAACCTCACAAAATACATGAGGAATAAATTTATTACATTTAATCTCAACAAATAGATTTATCTCTCCATAGTGGAGAACCCAAGGTTTACAAAATTGAAGAATAGATCAAAATCAAGGCCTCTCCTAAAGTTCTTGGTAGCTGCTCCACGACGCCTCCCATTTGCATCTCCATCCCAATTTGGTGACCCATCTTCCGCTTTAGCCTAAAAGGGACAAGACCTCCATGGAGGAAGACCCAAGGAGGAGAAGGGAAAGCTTCCCAACACCTCAAACAATCTCTAATAACCTCTTTCCAACACCCTAGACAATTTCTATTCTTGAAAATCGAAGAAGATCATCAAACCCTCGTGAGAACATGCTTAAATACCCAATTTCACAATGCGCACTTGCTGGACAAATTGGGCCAATCTGTTGGGACTGGAAAATGTACTGGAATGAATTGTAACTAAATGATAATCCTTGATATATTCTTCAATCTTCTGGGATATTCACTAGGCTACAAAATATTCCACAAATAAAATCCAAATACTTATCTTTTCCAAAATCATCTAATAAAACCTTAATTATCTAAAAAGATAATAATAAAATACCAATGAAAGATAAAATACTTATGTTTTCCAAAATTATTTAATAAAGCCTTAATTATTTAAAAACATAATCATAAAAGTACCAATAAAAGATAAAAATAAACATAATACAAAAAATATGATAATGTCAATTATCAGGATTCTAAATAGCGTGATAAATTTGAACAAGGTGAGTTTATATGAAAAAATTATAAATTTTTAGTTTACATTTAAAGTTTTCGAAAAATTAAACACAATTCAAAAACATTTCACAAACAATTTGGTTAAAAAATATTGCAATTAGGTTCATAAATAGTGTAGTTCGAAAACAAGTTAAGTTAGATAACAATTCAATTCATTTCATATTACAATTTAGTGCAGTGCAATTTTGTAGAACAAAAAATAGTTCAGTTCAGGTTGTTTGAACTAATTTTCAGTTCAGTTCAGTTTATGCAACTACTTTTTGGTTCACTGTAGTTAAGAATGCCAACGGGTCGGGTCAGTCATGAATAATGCCAACCCGTAACCTGCAACAAAAATATCTACCTATTACTTGCTGGATACCTATTTAAAAAATACCTACGGGTTTCGTAGGTAACCATGGATACCCACAAATATTTAAAAAAAAAGATATTTTATAAATTTTTAAAATAAAATCTAAATATAATTCCAAAAAATATAAAACGAAATAAAAATTAAATTTTAATTTTAATTAAATTTAATGTAATAAAATTTAAATTAAATTTTAATTTTAATTAAATTTAACTTAATAAAATATAAATTAAATTTTAGGTTAAATTACTCTTTTGATCCTCTATTTGTCAAGAAATTTCAGTTTGGTCCTCAGATTTTTTGATGTCTGAATTTGGTCATCATTTTCTTAAAAATGATTTAATTTGGTGATGTTGTAAAAATGAAGTAATATTGTCCTTCCTTAAATTGATACTAAATTTACTTTTTTATAAATCTTATGGTGATATTCTTACTAAAATTAACATTTTTATTAAATATTTCTATAAATAATTTAAATTAACTTTAAATTCTATACAAAAAATTAGACGTTGATTTTGTTTTGAACTTTAAATTTAGTTCCTAAACTTTTTGTGTGACAAGTTATTTGATTTTTAATCTTCACTAAGTTGGTACAATATGATACACTTGATGCCTTTATATATGTTCCTGCAGAGAACAAATAAGATAAGTTAGGCACGAGTATCACCTTATCATGTAGTCCGCTATCTCTTCAGTTGGCCTCTTCCCAGTCGATACATGTCAGCTTGAACCCATGAGGGGTTACCTGCAGAAGAGTCCCCGAAGCTCAAGTAAGTCAAAGCTCTCAGAGAGTCAAATCAGTGATTAATGAATGCGTACCTTTAATTGTTGGGGTCCACGTGTATTTATAGAGAATTAATGATGTCTGACCATCCCATGGGCTGAGCCTTGACTTGGGCTCTAGCTTGGGCTGTGAGTGGGCCAGGGCCCTAACCCAGGCCCTTAAGGTTTATTGAACGCGGATGCTTCCATTATACTGAGTTCGTTGGAGTGGTCGGCCTAGGCTCTAATCTTACCGGATATGCTGGAGTAGTCGGTCTAGGCCGGCTACTTGCCTTGATGGCTTATGTTGGTGATATGAGGTGCAGGTTATCCCTTTAGATGTTTAGCTTAGGTTAAAACCGGTACAAGTTAGGCTAACTCGGCCTAGGCTGGATACTTGGCTGCCTTGATATACACATTGTTTACTTATTTGGTCGAGTTTGGCTAAGTGTGTAGAAGCCGATGGTGGAACGACAACTATCCAAACATGACCCCCAATTAGCACCAATATATGCATGAATGTTGCAAGCAAAGGTGGCTTTAAATAAAATTCCTTGCCAATTTGAGGCGACGAAGCAAAACAGTGGCAACAACCATTTGATCGGATTGAGGATGGGAAATTTACTGACTTAGTTTATGAACAACATAACATATATCAAAGCGAGAAATAGTTAAATACAATAATTTTCCAATGAGGCATCTATAAACAAGAAGACCATTAAGAGGAGTGCCAACAATGCTATGTAAATTCAAATTAGGAAGCATAGGTACAAAAGAAGGTTAAGAAGCAACCATACCACAATTTTTAAGAAAAGATAAAGTGTAATATCGTTGACACATGAAAATACCATATTTATATTTTTGAAAGTTCAATACCCAGAAATGTTTTTCAATCACTAAGGTCTTATAGTTTAAAAGTATTTTGAATATGATTTTTAACAGTTTGAATGCAATCTATATTTGGGCCAACAAGCACGATATCATCGACATAGATAAGAAGAACAATAAAACTAATACCAAATCCTTTTGTTAAAAGAGAATAATCATGTTTAGATTGACAAAAACCAAAAGAAACAAGGGTATGTCTAAACTTATTAAACCAGCTCCGTGAGGTCTGCTTTAAACCATATATAGAGTTATGGAAACGAAAAACTAAAGGGGTGGCAAAAGTAGAAGTGAAATTATGTGTGTAACCTAGGGGAATTTTCATAAAATTTCTCCATTAAGATTACCATTAAGAAAAGAATTGTTAATATCAAGTTGGGTAAGACGCCAATTATGAGAAGCAACCAAAGACAAGAGTAGGCATAAGGTAGTAATTTTGGCAACAGGAGAAAAGGTTTCAGTAAAATCTATGCCATATTGTTGGGAAACCCACGAGCAACTAATCTAGCTTTGTGTTTTGCTATGGTGCTATCAGAATGCAACATTAGTTTAAATAACCATTTACAACTTATAGGTTTCTTACTCAGTGGAAGATGAGTGATGAACTAGTATGGAAAACAAATAGCTTGAGTATAAGTTTGAGGCTCAAAAATCTCAAAGATTTGACATATGTAATGTGTGTAAGGAAGAGGCAATTTTGGATAATTAACATATTTTGAATGGGATAAATAGAAGCAGATTCATGTGTATTGGTATAACATTGATAATCTGAAAGATGAATGAGTGGGATAGAAATTCTAACAGACCTACGTAAGGGCACCAAATTTGTAGAAGATGGATGGTTAGAATTTTCCAATCAAGAAAAAGGGATGTTGACAGTGGAATCATCAGTATGAGGAAAACTGCCATCCAAAATAGGATTATCTTGTTGGTAATTAGATGTAGGTGCAAGAGTACTATGACTTAAAGCAACAATATCATTAGTGTAATTAAAGGGAGCATAATTAGGAATAACAGAATTGATATCATAACATCTAAATTTGTATTATGTTGAAAAGGAAAAATATTTTCATGAAACTTAACATCTCTAGAAATGAAAGGTTTTCTGGTTTTAATATCTAACAATTTATATCCTTTGTAATCGAGAGGATAACCAATAAAAATAGTAGCAATGTGTAACATCCCTAAGGAATATTACTAATTTTTAATAAATAAAATAAGAAATAAAAATAAATACCTCATTTAATATGATACCATTTCCCAAAATATGCGGGAAATTTAAACTTTAATATAACATAATTCACCAAAATCCAACATAATACATTTTACATCAAAAGTCTAAATAAGAAAATCCTTCCAAAAATCCAGGTTGCCCCTGTACTCCGCCTCTAAGCATCTCCTGGCCCACCTGTCAAATCATCTGCTCCTAGATAACAAGTTATCCGATCATCAGCACACATACACAGAAAGGGTGAGTTATGCACAATATATAAAAATATACATGAAATAAATATGCCACCCATCCCAAAAATAACATGACTACATATATCATTGTTTTCAAATTACCCATCCATAATCTCATAGTCCTTCATGAGTCATATACATAAACTAGGTCTTGAGACTTCACCGTGCTCCCACGAAACAATTCCATTTGTGGTCCAACCCTATGAGCCTATCCTGCTCATAGTCCTGCCCTACAGACTCCTCGTCTGTAGTAAAACAACCAAGCCCTCTTAGCTTGGACCCTGGCATGCACGCAATCACCATACTATGGACTGCTCACCCAATAGCAGCTGACGGGAACATAACAGTTCCTTTCCCATCGTGCGTTTGATGCATGTAATCACCATGCTAAGGACTCCTCGCCCAATAACAGCCGACGGGAACTACACAATTCCATGCCCATCATGCGTCCAACCATCAAGCACATCCCAGACCCCTATTGGACTTAGTCCTTCAAGCCCAAACACCAGAAACACAGACATAATTCCTATCCTTTAGGAAATAACCAACAATTCAGCTCAAACAACACACAAAAGACATAGAATCCGCAATACTCTTGCTTAAGCCAGGGGCCCTCGCCCAAGCTAAACCATCAGTCTCGCTTAGGCTAGTCCACCTCGCTTGAGTGAGCTTAAAACAATGATTTCTACACATTATCTCGCTTAGGCGAGCCACTCTCGCCTAGGCAAGAGTGTTTGTCGCCCAAAACCCCAAAAATCCCTCGCCCAGACGAAAAGTCGCGCTCGACACGCGCAAACTTCTTCACGACCTCGCTTAGGCGAGCCACTCTCGCTTAAGCAAAAGTGTCTGTTGCTCACCCCATCCCTCGTCGCTTGAGCGAGAAGCTCGCATAACAACATAGTTTTACGTCTTTGCCAATCTCGCCTAGGCGAACCTGCCTCACCTGAGTGAGAAATGTAGACTCCTACACTGATCACGCACGCAACACAACAACCAACTTACCAATTCACACTCCACTTCATACCAAAGTAGCTTGCATCAATTGCATCAAACATACGACATAATTTAAATACAATACAGTCCCCCAACCCTCAAATTTGCACAATAGCGGCGTACATAGTGCAGACATCCATCATAATCATACATTTAGGTAAAAACACCAATAGAATAGTACCCAAAACCCAACCCCTAATTCCTCTCATGTGAAACACAAAAATTCATTGCACAATAGTATCACAAGCATGCAATATGACCAAAAGCATACAATTACGGTTCAGCTCCCCTAACCTGAATTCTTGATTGAAATTGAGAAGGGAATAAGGATTCCTTGGTTCACCAAATTCTTTTCTTCCACCTCTCTCTCCCAAGTCAGCCCTTGCACACCCAATTCAGCCTCTCACTCTTCCAATTTTCGCTCTCCTCTCAAGCCAAAACAAAATAATTGCAGAAACCCTCCTTTCCACCTCAAATTTGCCTTTTATATGTGTCTTATGGTTGGGTTAAAGGGCTGAAAGGAACTTAGGCTTTAAGGTTTTTAATTCTCATTTAAGGATTATTATAGGATGGTTTTCCAGCCCCTCTTGGCTGCCCCTTCTAGGTTTACTGTTGCCCTCTCATATTCCTTCAAAAACTACACTTAAAAAAATAAAGTTCTAGTTTCTTTCCCAACCAAGTTTGAACCCACGACCACTCAGTCACCACTCAAGTGCATAACCAATTCAACCAATCATGTTTTGTGATACACTCCAATCAGTATAAGCTTACATTACCAATTCCATGCTCATACATATTATTAAAAATTAATAACAAAACAACAACATATAATTGGCATACATAGGACTCGAACCCATGTCCTCTCACACAATCAAAGTACTCTCAACCATTTGAGCTAGTACTTTTCCATGTCACATCGAACAATAATTAATGCCATAAAGACTCTTTCTACCAGCATTTATTAATTAATTATTTATTTAATTAATTAATTTTTCACGGGTCTTACATTTCCCCCACCTTTAAAAGTTTTCGTCCTCGAAAATAAGACTTACCGGAAAAAAGGTGAGGATAAGACTTCCTCATGCGATCCTCCATATCCCAAGTCATCTCTTGGGTTGCCTCGTCCCAGAAAACCTTCACAGTCCTAATCTCCTTTCCTCTGAGTTGTTTGACTTGAAAATCTAGAATTCTCACTGGTCCAACTCCCAAAGTCAGATTCTCACGCACCTGGACACCGTCTTGCTCCAGCACATGAGTAGGATCCGCCACGTACTTCCTCAACTGTGATACGTGGAAGACATTGTGGAAGTTTTCCAAGTGAGGTGGCAATGCAATCTCATACGCCACCGGTCCAATTCACCTCGTAATCTGATACGACCCGATGAATCGAGGAGTCAACTTCCTCGACTTCAATGCTCTCCCAATACCTGTTGTAGGTGTAACCCTGAGGAACACATGGTCACCAACCTCAAACTCAAGTGACCTCCTCCTCTTATCTGCGTAGGATTTCTGCCGACTTTGAGTTGCACGCATCCGATCTTGTATTACCCTTACTTTCTCAATAGTCTATTGTAAGAATTCCAGACCAAGGACCACAGACTCTCCATCCTACTGCCAACACAAAGGTGTCTGACATCTCTTGCCATACAAGGCCTCGTAAGGTGCCATCCCAATGCTAGAATGGTAGCTATTATTATAAGTGAACTCCACCAACGGTAGCACATCACTCCACGCCCCAAGATGATCCAAGACGCATGCTCTCAGTAAATCCTCCAAAGACTGTATGGTTCTCTCAGACTGGCCATCAGTTTGAGGATGACATGCCAAGCTCATTCTCAGCTGAGTGCCCAAGGTGTTTTGCAGCGACTGCCAGAACCTCGATGTGAACCTCAGATCTCTATATGAGATAATACTAGTAGGTACACCATGTAACCTGACTATCTCCCTGACATACAACTCTGCTAGTTTATCCAGGGACATATTCTGATTGATTGGCAGGAAATGAGCGCACTTTGTCAATCTATCCACAATTTCCCAAATAGAATCATGCCCCCTCACCGACCTTGGCAGGTGTGTAACAAAGTCCATGGAAATGCTGTCCCATTTCCACTGTGGTATGTCAAGAGGCTCCAACATACCACCTGGCCTCTGATGCTCGATCTTCGCTTTTTGGCACACTAAGCAGGATGCTATATAATCTGCCACATCGATTTTCATGCTAGTCCACCAAAAGGTCACCTTCAAGTCTTTGTACATCTTAGTCATACTTGAATGTATGCTAAGACGACTCTTATGCCCTTTATCCAAGAGCATCTTCCTCAATACCCGATTGTTGGGTACACACACCCTCTCTCTGAAACGCAGGATACCATCTCTGCCCATCCTGAAGTCCTTTCTCTTCTCTATGCCCAACTCACTAATAATCTGCTGTAGTTCCTGATCCTTACCTTGTGCCACCCGAACCTCATCCAGGAACTCATTAGTGATCCTTAACATGCTGCACCGTATATGACCTGTCTCCATATCCAATCCCAGATTCATATCTCGCAGCTTCTCGATCAGCTCGAACTCCTTAATCATCATGGCTGACACATGATATCTCTTCCTACTCAGAGCATTTGCTACGACATTAGCCTTACCAGGGTGGTATAACAGCTCAAAGTCGTAATCCTTCAAGTATTCCATCCAATGCCTCTGCCTCATATTCAACTCCTTCTGAACAAACAAGTATTTTAAACTCTTGTGATTGCTGAAAACTTGAAATTGTGCCCCATACAAATAGTGCCTCCATGTTTTGAGAGCAAAAACTACCGCAGCCAATTCCAAGTCATGTGTGGGATAGTTCTTCTCGTGTACTTTCATCTGGCAAGAGACATAAGCAATAGGCCGTTTCTCCTGCATCAACACACAACCTAAGCCCTGGTATGAAGCATCACAGTACATCAAACGTCTTAGTTGTGTCAGGAATAGCTAGTATAGGTGCAGTGGTCAATCTCCTCTTCATGTCCTCAAAACAGACTTCACACTCGTCTGTCCAAGAAAAAGGCTGATCCTTCGTGGTGAGTTGAGTCAATGGATTCACCATCTTGGAGAACCCTTCCACAAAACGACTGTAATAACCTGCCAGACCCAAGAAACTTCTCACCTCGGTTACTATCTATGGTCTCTCCCACTACACCATTGTCTTAATCTTCACTGGGTCCACCGCTATTCCTTGGGCTGAAATTACATGGCCCAATAATTGTACTTCATCCAACCAAAACTCACACTTCGACAGCTTCCCATACAGTTTATGCTCTCTGAGAATTCCCAACACCACTCTCAGATGCTCTGCGTGTTCATCCCAACTCTCAGAGTATATCAGTATGTCATCAATAAACACGACAACAAACTGATCCAGGTACGATCAGAATATCCTGTTCATGTAGTCCATGAAAATAGAAGGAGCATTTGTCACCCCGAACGACATCACTACATACTCGTAATGCCCGTAGCATGACCTGAACGCCGTCTTCTGCACATCCTCCAATTTGACTAAGATCTGATGATATCCAGACCTCAAGTCAATCTTAGAGAACACTGCGGCTCCCCTCAACTGATCCAATATATCGTCTATCCTCGGCAGTGGATACTTATTCTTTATGGTCAGCTTATTCAACTAACGGTAATCAACACACAACCTCAAACTACCGTCCTTTTTTTTTACTAAGAGTACCGATGCTGATGAAAGATTGACCCCAACCAAGGATGGAGGCACATGCTTAAGAAGACTAAGCATGTTTAGAAAGGAAGTTCACTAATCTTTCATCCTTTTCATTTGTGTTTGTTATTTTTGATTCCCAAAATTGATTTAGTTGAATCAACTTTAGTTGACTCGTTGAGCTTTGACTAGGTTTGACTTGTTGACTATAGTTGACTTGACTTAAGCCAACATGTTAATCTATGTTTATTTGCTTTGTAGGTTAATTAAGAGTAAGAAAGCAATGCTAGGTGGCGCATGGTGATTGGGGAGCATAAATGATGTGGAAAAGAGAGTAAAGCAAAGGCATAAAGCATAAAGTAAAAGGCACGAAGCAAGTGTACCTATGTACCTTTGGTCTCCTTTGTTTTTAGCACTCTTTGGCCACTTTTTGGAGACATATGAGACACATTCTTTGTCTCCTTTTGTGCTAGAACGAAATTAGCCTTGCACACACCATAGTTAGCTCTTTTGTCTCTCATTTTTGTAACCTTATTTGACCTAGTTTCTAGAAGCTAGGGTTAGGTTTTTGTAGAGACATCCTTAGGTATCTTTTATTTGCTTAGAGGCCCCTAAACTCTTCTATATAAGGGGTGCTCCTAGACATGTAAAAGGGTTGAACATTTTGAAGTAAAAACACTCTTGTGTCTCAACCATTTGTGAGAGTTTCCTCCCTAGGGAGTGAATACTTTTAAGCTTTATCTTGCATAGCAAGTGGCGGCACACATCCACTCATCTTCAAGGTTGCCATGGCTTCTAGCCTAGCCTTGTAGTGGGGTGCTTCTCACATTTTTACCATTTCTTTCCTTTCCATTTTATCTTTTCTTTTTCCTTTAATTGTTCTTGGTTTTCTATGATTTATGTGTTTTCCATTTTCTTTTTGTTTGAATCAATCCAGCATCTTCTTCTCTTGAGCTTTGTGAAAGGAACCTTCACATCTAGATAGCATGCTATCTTAATGTCCAGTGGGGATTTCACTTAGTTTTGTTAATCAACTCACACCATATTCAATAATCTTAAAAAGGAACAAGATAATCCTTCATCATTTGGTATCTAGAGCCTATGTTATCTTTAATATGGTGTTTTTCATGTGCTAACCTTGTCTTGTTGTATCTATCTTTGTATGGTTCAAATCCACTTCCACTGCACACAAAAACAACGTTGGCAGAAACTGTTCACGATTTTAAAAGATTAAACTGCACCTGCTCAATGATCCAAAAATTACATTCTTAATGTCAAAAGAAATCTCTGTTAGTCTAGTTTCTAACAAAAAAAGAACCAATGCATTTGCAGTTTTGTGGAGAGAGTTATGATTGAAATAGTGAGCAAAGGTCAGAGTTGCCGAGATCACCGCGAATCAACGTTTTTCAGGTTATGTTGGGCAGTTTTGGCTACTGTTTTTGTTACTCTTCTTACTC
>Ga0214542_1011743_pt1 | contig 11791 bp, 2 predicted proteins | sample CNSS1metaG_FD_160096 | JGI IMG/M metagenome (GOLD analysis project Ga0214542, IMG submission 160096) | Root nodule microbial communities from cowpea collected in UCLA plant growth center, Los Angeles, California, USA - CNSS1 | ecosystem: Host-associated > Plants > Roots > Nodule | place: USA...
TTTTAAAATTTAAAATTTATATTAATATTATTATTAGTATTTTTAATGGTTCAATAAATATAATAACAATTATATTATTATTCTAAAAAAATTTAAAATAAATAAATAAATAAATAAATGCTCGTACTGATCATAGACTATTATAATAATTTCGTAAAATCAATTAACTATATTATATTGTGATATCAATTCTATTTATTATATTTAAAACTGAAATTATTATTGCATCACTTAGATTTACTATTTTATTACTTTAATAACAACATTTACAACAATATAACTTAGTTTTCATAATATTTCATTACGTAATACTTTTACTATTTTACTATTTTAATATACAAAATAAAACAAATACGCCCCGTGCGTACGCACGGGTCAGTATACTAGTTCTTTATTAAAACTTAATACTGAAGTGAATGATAACCAATGGAAAAAAATATCTTACCATGTTTACACTCCATTAAAAAAATTGTATATGTTCCATTTTATTTATTTATTTTTTATATTTTTAGATAATATAACAATATTTTTTTTAATTTCTTTCGACTATTTTTATTATTCTTAATTTACATATGTAAAAATATAGAAAATATTAAAAATAGTAGTGGTCTTAAAATATGATATTATTATTTTATTTCAAAAAGTCTATCTCACCCTAGTGTAACATCAATTTACTAAGTTTTATATATTTATGGATTTTATTCTCACTATTAAAGTCTTAGACACTCTTAAATAATTTTAAGTGATCTTTTAATAACCATAAAATATTATATATATATATATATATATATATATATATATATATATATATATATATATATATTTCTATCATTTTTTTTATGTTTCTTAGAAATCTCTTTAAACATCTTATATACAAGAAAAATCACACACATAATAAATTTTAGGCTTAAATATCTTTTTGGTCCTCATTTTCGTAGTGTTTGTTGCGGATGGTCCTCATTTTTACCGAATGTTTAAAATGGTCCTCAGTTTTACCGAATGTTTAAAATGGTCCTCAGTTTTACCGAATGTTTAAAATGATCTTCATTTTCCCAATTCGTGATTTATTTGGTCCTTTTCTGTAACGTCGTTTAAATAATTAACGGAGCATTGTACATGTGACACGGTTTGTATCAGGGTGTGTTACGTGTACTGTACAAGTGTGGTAATTAGATATTTGGGGTTAAATAAGTGAGCTAGGGTTTTGGTAAGGAATGTTTAGGGAGTTGGTGAGTTTTGACAATCTTGTTCCTCCATTCCCAATTGGTGTTGCTACGATCTTCTTCTTCCTGCAATCCCATTATAAAAGTATGTTACGGTCTCAATCTTCTTCCTTTACCTCTAGTTGTAATCGTTGGAGGCAACCATGTTGTATCACTTCGTGCACTGTTGGTGGTTCAACGAGAGATGGTTGAAACGACGTGTCATATGTACAATACACGTAACACACCCTAATACAAACTGTGCCACATGTACAATGATCCGTTAATCATTCAAACGACGTTATAGAAAAGGACCAAATAAAACACAAATTGCGAAAATGAGGACCATTTTAAACATTCTGTCAAAATGAGGACCTTAAAAAATATTTCCTAATTATTATAGTCATCAAAGATTTTATATCTCAAAAAACAATTAGAAAGTGGAGTTTGACTTATGCCAACCTAGAGTCATTTCCACTCAAAGTGCATAGCTTGTTATTAGTATAAAAATGGTATGCAACATTTCATTAATATATATATATATATATATATATATATATATATATATATATATATATATATATATATATATAAACATATAATATATAATAAAAAACTAAATAAAATAGTTGCATTAATATAATGTGCACTTAAGCAACACTTTTGGTTACATAATTAAAAGTTAAAATTGAGACAAAATAAAGTCAATACAAATTAAAAGTAAAATTGAACTTAAAATTGAACTCAAATATTTATCAAATGTCATTAATACTTTGATACTGAAAATGCAACAATACTAGATGAGGAAGAATTGACATTTAATGCTCAATCTATATAATTCAGTTGTTATATAATTCAGTTGTTGATCATGTAATAATCTTATTTTTTATTTATTTTATAATCCTTATACTCATTGATAATATCTAAAATATAATAGGTTTGAATATGTTTAACAAAGGAAGGAATAACAACTAATTTTTATTAAATTTCAAATAAATTTCACAATCAAAACATAAAAACCATATACTAATATAAATATATATATATATATATATATATATATATATATATATATATATATATTTCAAAATCAAATTTAAACAATTTCAATACCGTTTGAAAAGGAAAAAAGTTTGGAAACTAAAGATCTGAGAGTTTGCTTCAATGGATACTTCCTCTTTTTCCAGTTCTGTTTTCGATTCATGGTATCTCTTGAAATCGGGAATCATATACATTCTCATTACACACCGCCATAGACAAGACAAGTCTCATTTTTTTTTCACAGTTTTGTTAAACCCTTCTTATTAGGTTCCATCCCTGTTTAATTCTGGATACATTGTTCTAGTATTTGGCTTTTCCTTTTTTTATTTTAAATTCTGAAAAAAATGAAAATGCGGTTTTGGTTTGTTTACAGGGGAGCTGAATGATGGGAGAGAGGTTCCGAAGTTATTGTAAATGTGGTGAATTTGGTGGGTTATTGCGTACACGGCAACGAAAAACTACTTGTTTATGAGTATGTTGCTCATGTCTTCCATGTCAGTCGCTCCTTCGTCATCATTCATCAAGTCATCACAAACCCATTTTCAATTCCTTATTTACCCTCTCATGTTCACTATTTTCAAGAAACAAAAAAAACTGATTTCAATTTAGTAATAGAGTTGGATAGATTTTGCTGTGTGGATGTTTTGTCCCTTAAATAGACTTGTCATACTCCAATCATAATTATATAATTATATAGGAAAATGATATTTTAACTCATTTTTTTTATCCACTTTTAACCCATTACTTTAATCATCATTAGATCATCTTTTTTTATTTTTTTAGTGATGTGATGTATGATCTAATGGTGATTGAAATGGTAAGTTAAAAGTGGGTCAAAAAAAGTGGGTTAAAGTATCATTGTCCAATTATATATGTTTGAATATATGTTTGAGTAGTCAATCACGCGGTCATATCTACAAAAAATACAAATTTTCAAAAGAAGAATGGAGGACATTTCACAAACACATAGAGATCGGAATGGGGTGAGAGAGATACGAGTTGGAGATCGTTGAAGAGAGGCTTGGAGATGAGAGATCCATCGGGAGCGAAGCAGTGGCGCTCCAGCTGATCAACCACCTGTGCCACGTCGGCGGGGAGGTTCTGGCCGTGTAAGCCCTTCAACATCGACCAATACGTTGTCGTTTTGAAGTCACTTCACTGTTATTGTGTTTGATGCCTTCCACTAGAAGAAGCGCCAAGTTTGTTGAAGTTCAACATCTCAATTCTCAGAACCGTCGAATCTAAAGATATTTAAAATTATATAAATAATATGTTATATCATTTAGTATGTTATATCATTTAGTATCTTATAATTATTTTATCATTAATAATAATAAATAAAATAAAATAAAGTCCCACCATAAGATTTTAATTGAAACCAAGATTAATCTATTAAAATCCTCTCAACTGTACCTAAATTATATGAGAGGAAATTTCAATGTCTAAAGATAGTAAATTATATTTAAAATATATATTTTTTATTTTTATACTATTTTATTTATTTTTTATTTTAAGATTATTTTCTAGTGATTTTCAATTTGTATAAAAATTATATTTTACAACAATAGATATCTAAATTATATATATATATATATATATATATATAATTTTTTTTCTTCGATGATTATATTTTCTTAACATTTCGGATTTAATTTCATTTATCCTTTAATTATTTGTGCCGAGTATTTGAATGAATGAATGTTTTTCTTTTTTTTATAAGGATTAAATATGTGTTTGATCCCTGAAAATTGAAATCAGTTCTTTTTTGAAATTTTAGACCAATTTAGTCTCTCATCTTTAATAAATGGGTGAATTTAGTCATTTTAACCAAATTTTATTAAGTTTATTTGACGTTTTAAATGTGTTTCTTAGTAAACATTGAAGCAAAAATGAGTTAAATGATGTAAATAATTCAAATACTATCATGAAATGCGTTTAAATAATCAAACAAACTTAAAAAAAAAATTAGTTAAAAAGACGAAATACACGTATTTTCAAATTTAAGGGATTAAATTAGTCTAAAATTTTAAAGAGAGACTATTTTCAATTTTCACCAAAAGATAAGGACCAAAAATATATTTAATTTTTTTTAATGGTCTTATTGGTTATTGAGATACTTGTTTTTTTTTGTTACAACAACAATAACGCTAGACTGCTACGTAACTTGTAATATTTTTTGCAAGATTTAGTTTAATTTAAAAGCAGATATTTAATTCAAATATATTTATTCTCTTTATCAAAGATAGATTTAGATACAATAACATTTTTAATGATTCTATTTTAATATAAGGGTTAAATATGTTTTTGGTCCCTCAAGTTTTAATGAATTTTGAAATTGGTCTATCTTCGAAACTTGATACCAATCTAGTCTTTCATCTTAAGAAATGTGTGAATTTAGTCCTTATTACTAGATTTTATTAAGTTTATCTGACGTTTCAAATGCATCTCATGATAGTATTTGAATTGTTTACACCGTTTGACACACTTTTACTTCAATATTAACTTAAATATTATCATAAAATGCATTTAAAATGTCAAATAAACATAACAAAATTTGGTAAAAAGGACTAAATTCACACATTTCTAAGAATGAAGGACTAAATTGGTATCAAGTTTCGAAGAAGGACTAATTTCAAAATTCAGTAAAACTTGAGGGACCAAAAACATATTTAACCCTTAATATAAAAATGTTAGTTTTATTTAGTGTATCTTTTTGTTATATCAATAACATTTATTAATGATCTCTTGTGCAATTGGATTGAGTATATCTTATTTTTATCAATTATCTTTATGTAGTGTAATTTAATAATTAAAAAACTATTTTTATTTATCTTAATTTTCAGTTATTTTTTTAACTTCCAAGTTTTAACGTTTACAAAAATTATGATTTATATTTTTAAATAAGCATATATCTTTATCAATTTTTCATCAATAACTAAATTTAATCAATTTGATCATAATCTTATCTTATCCTTAATCTTTATAATTTATCCTTTTTTTAGTATTTAAAATCCTTATAATACATTTATATTTTCATTAATTTTTTTCTTTCAATAATTAAGTTTTTTTTGTTTGTTTGATTGACATCACGAAACACTTGAAAATTTTGAAAGAAATGAATAACACACAGTCACTAAAATAGTTATAAAATATATGTTATTTAAGATTTTTTTTAGTGTAAACTTATCATTTTTGTTTTGATGAATTTCTTACTTCTAAGTGTTATTATCTTATTTACTTGTTTAAAAGAAAAATTATGATTTATATTTTTAATTAAGATTATATTTCATAATGTTTTTCATATCTAATGAAATCAAATTTATCATAATCTTTTTCTATGGTTTATTTTTTTTTATTTAAATCTTTTTATCATTAATCTTTATAGTTTATCTTTCTTTCACTATTTAAAATCCTTCTCACTTTTTCACATCATTACTCTTTCATTATTATTTTTCTCTTAGAACTCTCAAGTTTTGATTTGATTGTCATAATGAGTGACTTAAAAAGTTTAAAAGAATTGATGGCAAGTATTACTGATAAAGAGTCTCTTAATAGATTATGTCGCAAGCCATTTCAACCTTCTATGTTGGATTGGCTAATATCTCAAGATGCTCCACACTTTTACACCGAAGAAGAATTACTTCAACTCTAGGATTACTACCAACAAATTTCAAATTGTTATGAATCACATATAAAAAGGAATGATACAGGAATAAGTGTTTCAATAAAGTATGTTGAAATTCACTTTATTTCTTATTTTAATTCTTAGTGTGACATATGATTATGTCTTTTCTTTTTCACTTTTATCCCGCTATTTTGAGAGTTCTCATTTGGTTTCATTATTTTAATGACTTCATTAATGATTTAGTCATTTACTTTGGTTGATTTTCATCTTCTTATTAATTTTTTATCTAATTTAGTTCTTCAATTTTTTAAAGATGTTCAATTTGATTCCTTTAGTAATTTTTGGTTTAATTTAGTTTTTCAATTTTTCAAAAATGTTCAATTTGATCCTCTTATTATATTTTATTCGATTTAGTCTTTTTTTTAATGATTCAAATTTGTCCTCTCCGAAACCAAATTAGTAATTAAGGTAAATTCAACTTATATATACATGTTAAAATATTTTTTTATAACTTATACATTAAAGCACTCCTAAATACTCAAATTATGTAATTTTTTTATACCTCATCTAAATACTCAATTTTTTTATATGTAGGTGGACGTGGAGTGATTTGTTGTATAAATTCTAAAAATTTACTTTATAACATGTTTGTAATTAAGCTTAATTACTAATTTGGTCTCAATTCGGAGAGGACAAAATTTGATTGTTTAAAAAAGAGGATTAAATTGAATAAAAAATAATAAAAAGACTAATTGAACCTTTTTAAAAGATTTGAGTTCTAAATTCAACCCTTTAGAATCAAAAAATAATAAGGGACCAAAATGAACGAGAGCAATAAATTGGATGACTAAATCAATAATTAAGCCTATTTTAAACAAGTAAATATACATCCTTATTTCAAATTGATGTAATGTCATTAAAATAAAAGATTAAATATATTTTTAGTCCCTCAATTTTGACATAGAATTGGAATTGTTGTAATGTTTTTAGAGTTTTTGGACAAAAATATAGTTTTTGTTAATGTATTCCAAGTTACAATCATTTAATAATATTTATTATATATTATTTATATATTCCTTAATTAAATATGACTTAATTAGGATAGGATAAGATGATTAGAGACTTTGGTGATTTGTATCACGAGAATTGTTTAATTTTTACACCGTGATTAATTTGTAAATTAATTAGAACAATCATACTAGGAAGATATTATATTTGGCTACATTATAGTTTTTTGTTTTTAAATTTCATTAATTAGTTTTAATTTAGTAATATTTCATTATAGATTTCTATTAGTTTATAAATTTAAATGCATCACATCATATTTAGATAATGGAAACGAGATTAAATTAGTTAAATCTCATTAATTTTGTTAGATTTATTAAAATTTATTTTAATTCTCCTAAAAACTAACATTAATTTCTTATTGTATTTTATTTTTTAAATTGAGTTAGAATTTTGTCAAAGTGTGCTTTATTTTTTACGAATAACTTTTATTAATGTGAAAACTAATTATGCAGAAAATTATAACTAAAATAAGTATAATAATTAATTAAAATGTTTTTCTATACGTAGACAACAAGGAGAAGAAATGTCAGAAGGAAAAGTTATGGTGCCAAATATAAAAAAGCAGAGAAAAATTATACTAAGTTCGTCATCTTCATCTTCGTCTCCACCACAATCATCATCTTTACCTCTATCTCTTCCACCACCACCACCAGCATTTTTCGCTCCACCTCTACCACCATTACCATCACCATTTTTACCTTCATGTGTATCACCACCATCGTCTCACTACAACAATTTATAGTTTAGACCACACTAAAATAGACAACGGCTAAATAAATGTAGCCTAAACATATAATAAACAACATTTTTATAAATGATGTATAAATATTATGAAAGTCCATGATTATATAATTGTTGCTTTAAACTATGTGGGCAAAACTAGTAAAAATGTGGTCTAAAAACATAGGTAAGGTATAAAATCAACATGTAAAATTGTTGTTTATTGTGAGAATTTTAAGCAACGGTTTTAAAAATATTGTCATACTAAAAATCGTTGTCTATTACCTATAGCTACACTCACCTATACCACGCCTAAAAAATTGTGGTCTAATCTTTAGACCACGGTTTTTATAATTTATATCATAATTTTATGTTGTTGTCTAAAGTGATTTTTGTTGTACTTCAACTCCACCACCACCCCACGAAGGAGGGTAACTATCGTAAGTCCAACACCTCCATTATCACCAGAGCTACTAGATTTATCAGTGGAATTCAAGAATCTATTCACGGAATTGAATGACTATGATCTTAATTTTTTGATGCACAAGAAACTCTTCTCATCGGATGTGAAGCCAAACAATAACCGATTATCAATTCCAACAAGTGAAATCAAATGTGATTTTCTCACTAAAGATGAGATTATGAAGTTGGATGAAAAAGAAAAGAAAAAAATTATTGGTTTGGAAGTGACTGTGTTGGACCCCTGTTTGAGAGAATATACTCTGCCAATGAAGAAGTGGACCATGAAGTCAGACACCTACAACCTTGTAAAAGAGTGGAACAAGATCGTGGCAGCTAACAATTTTAGAGTAGACCAAGAATTACAAATATGGTGTTTTAGGGTTAAGAGGAAATTGTATTTCCTCTTAAACAAACTTTGCATTTCTATGTTAGGTTCGGACTACAAAAATAATTAATTTTAATGACTAAAATTTATTAGTCATTAGAGTGACTAATTTAGATACCAATTACAAAGTAAACAAATATCGATTACTAGAATAATTATTATTATGAATAAAAAATTATAATTGGTTTTTAAATTGAACGACCAATTATAAATTTTTCTTCATGATAATGACTATTTTAATAATCAATAATTTTTTATTAAATAAATTGATATTTATATTAATCACTATTGTGATTGACAATTTTAGTCACTAAAATCGATTATTAGTGAGATAATTTGTTTAGTGTGATATAGATTGAAAACTAGATTTTGTTTCATTAAATGTTACAATAATACATTTTTTTTCACCTTTACGTCCTTTTTGTATTTACACATTATTGAAAATCATTTTAAGTTGTTTATAAATATGAAACACGTTCTCAATCTAGAAGGTTTGAATATCTTGTGTAATAATAACTGACTTTCAATTAGTAATCCTTGCAACCAAATATATGTTTTCAAGTTTTCAAGATACTCATGATCATAAAATAAATTAAAAACAAACTTAAGATTTGAAACAGAAATTTAATGAAACTTAAGAGTTTTTAGAGATTAGAGAAAGATATACTAAAGGTATTAATGATGAGAAAAGACTGAATTTTAAAAATAATTTGATTTAGATAATGGAGATTAATTTTTTATTAAAAAATTAAAGATAAAACCATTCGAAAATATAACTCTTTTAAATTTTATAGATATATTGATACCAAATTAAATAAATACTCGTCCTTTTCATGTAATTTTTTAAGATAAAATACAAATACATGAATTAATGGCAAATGTTAAAAGTGCAGGATAGCACAATATTGTGAAATATATGCATTATTTGTTTAAATTATAAATTTTATATTTGTATTCAAAATGTTTACACGCACAACATATAAGTGCGTGAATAAAATTATTCATTTTTCAAATATTTAAAAACATTAAATATAATTAGAAACTAAAGAAAAAGTGCAATAAGTATGATGAGTGAAATATATAACTGTATTCCAATCCTTTATTAAAACTTAATCTTCTTGAAAGAAAGTGAACGATAATATAACAATACGTTTTTTTTTTTCAATTTCTTTCAACTATTTTCATTATTCTTAATTTACATTTGTAAAGATATAGAAAATACTAAGAGTAGTAGTGATCTTAAAAGATGATACTGGATTATTTTATTTTAAAAAGTCATACTATAAATAGAATTTTCTATTAATTGAGTTTCATTTTACAAGAATCACGGTTTTTCTAAAATTTTTTCTAAATTTTTTATCTGTCTTTACTCTAGATCTTTGACTTCATCTTTGATCTGTTTGAAGATTGGAGTATGTCGTAAGACTCCTCACATTATGGTTTACAATCCTACCCTATCAGAATCTTGAACAAGAGAGTGTTCATCTTTTACTTTTTTTTGTCTTTTAAGAAATTTGTTGATGATGGGAGTTTTAGGTTTGCATGTGGTGTTTAAGGACTCAAATGAATCTTTGTTCGGTTACAATTTATAAGGGTGTGTTCTGATTGTTTATTAGAGTTCTCTATGTATAGGTAGAGTAACATGTGTTAGATAGAGTTGTGTGGCACAACTTTTGAGTTTACGAGCATATATCAAGATAATGGAAGATATACATGTTCAAAATTTGAGTGAAAAACTAAATTGCATAGTTATAAGTGAATGGTTTGACTTAATTTTATCTAAGTCATGTTGTAAACGAATTGAAGTTATGTGGTGTACATTCATCTATGTATGAGTGATGTTATTATATTTTGAGTCAACTAAATTGATATGTGTAAGAATGTTGACACTGTATGAAGATTTGTCTATGAGGTTGGCTATGTTCAATGTATATATTTATGAGGGTATATGAATCTTTGAATTCTTGGTTGATTTGATCTAAAAGTGGGTTGTGTATGTGAATTTTGGTTGTTGTTCCTATAATGTATCATTTTAGTTAATTTGGTTTATGTGCACCTTAAATTGGTGACAATATTATTTTTGAACTAGGAAACAGGTAAAATAGTGTTTAGATTAATCAAGTGACTGATCTGGTAAACCTAGAGAGTTTATGGTTTTATGTAGACTCGTTGGGCAAGCCAAATCTCCATTAAGCGAGCATTACAAAAAGTACTACGTAGAGCATCAAGACCTTTCACTTGTTGAACGCAGGGCCGACTCAAGGGTAAAGCGAGTAAAGCACTCGCTTTAGGCCTCAAGGATAAGAAGACCTAAAAAAAATTACTACTAATATTTCTCTATTAAATTAATTATAAAATTATGTTTAAGAAAAAAAAATGCCTCAAATTTTTTTTAGAATTAACTAATATACCTAGAGATGGCAAATAAACCCGTCCCCGTGGGTATTGCCCGAACCCGTCTCCGTTTTGACGGGGAATCCCCGCATTGACTGGGTATGGGTATGGGTATGAGGAATCCCCGACTTTTTCAGTTGGGTATGGGGATGGGTATGAGGATTTACATATACCCGTCATAATACTCGTCCCCGCCATATCTTCATTCTCGTTTAAATTATTAAAATATTCACAATTAATCAAGTAACCCCTATATATATTTTTGTTTTTTCTATTTTTTATTTCTTTTAATTATTTCATTTGTCATTAAACTCATTCTCATCTCCAATATATTTTTTATCTTATCATAACCTTTATGTAATTATGTTAAAATGATGTATGTTAATAAAAAAAAAATTATGCCTCACATTTGAATATTTATATTATTTTTTAGGTTAAAATACTCCTTTGGTCCATGTTTTTGTTGAAAAATCTCAAATAAGTCCTAAGATTTTTTTTAGTCTCAATTAGGTCCATATTTTTGAAAATGTGTAACAATTAGGCCCATTCCGTTAGTATAAAGTTAACGGTGTTAAAGATGTGCCACGTGTCAGCTCCACATTTTTTTGAATTTTTTTGAATTTAAAAAAAAAATATTTTTTTTTAATTTTTTTTTTGAAAATTATTCATGCCACGTGTCACGTCAGTATTGTGCCACGTGTCAAGTCAGTAAGGTGACACGTGTCAAATCATTGTCTGAATCTCAATTTGGTCCATATATTTGTTACTTTTATTACATTTCAGTCCATTTTTTTAAAATTTTTTAAATATATTTATTTTAACTTTTTACAAAATTGTTTTAAAATTTTATATTTAAATTTATAAAATTGTTAATTTTAAACCAACTCTAACATT
>Ga0214542_1011747_pt1 | contig 11788 bp, 11 predicted proteins | sample CNSS1metaG_FD_160096 | JGI IMG/M metagenome (GOLD analysis project Ga0214542, IMG submission 160096) | Root nodule microbial communities from cowpea collected in UCLA plant growth center, Los Angeles, California, USA - CNSS1 | ecosystem: Host-associated > Plants > Roots > Nodule | place: USA...
GCCAAGACCGTCTTATATATGGTGCTCTCCTCACCACTCTATCCCCTGAAGTGGCCTCCTTGGTGTCTCAAACAACGACATCCCATGATCTCTGGACTCTTCTCCAACGCACCTATGCCAAGGCATCCCGCAGTCACCTTCGACAGTTGAAAGAGCGTCTCCACACGGCATCCAAAGGTACCCAATCCATCACCACCTACATGCATTCTCTGAAGCAAACTGCTGATCTCCTTGCATCACTTGGCTCTCCTGTCTCCGTTGAAGACATGACTGACCATGTCTTACGTGGCCTCGACAACGGCTATAGAGCTGTCATTGATGGCGTCAATGCAAGGGACACTGCCATTCTTTTTGATGACCTTCTCGAGAAGCTTCTCATTCATGAACTCTCTCTTGTTGCTGCTCAACGGCAGGTTCCTGCTCCCATGACAGCCTTGCATGCATATGCTCGACCCAACCATTATGACAAAACTCGGTCTGGGCAATTTTCTGCATCCTCAACTTCACGCCCTGGCAATCGCAAACCGTTTCTTGGTCGCTGCCAATGGTGCAATGTCAAAGGTCATGTTCTGTCTCAGTGTCTTACCTTCAAACAGCAGCACCCTAGTGTCCCACCGCCTCCTCGTTCCTCTTCTGCTACCCCTGGACAGGTTCAAGTCCATACTGCAACTGCTGGCACATCTCCAACTAATTTTTTGGTTGACAGTGGAGCGACCCATCATGTCACAAATGATCTTGCGAATCTAGCGCTTCATCATCCGTACACGGGTCCGGACTCACTGTTTATGGGTAACGGTTCAGGTTTAAACATCTCTCATTCTGGAACACTTTTACTTAATGATTTATCCCTCTCACATGCTTTGTGCGTTCCTTCCATGCAACAGAAAATCATTTCTGTCTCTCAGCTTACCAAACAAACTAACTCTGCTGTTGTTTTCTTGCCAAACTTTTTCCATGTGAAGAACCTGCAGACGGGTCAAACCACCTATAACGGCTCATGTGTGGATGGACTCTATCTCTGGCCAGCCAACTCTCCGTCCGTCCACTCTGTCTGCACCACCTCCTCTGCTTCATGGCACCATAGACTTGGGCATCCTTCCACTTCTATCTTCACATTTATTCAACAGCATTTTTCTTTGGGTTCACCTAAATTCCGGCAATCAGATTGCAACTCATGTCAAATTAGCAAAAGTCATAAACTTCCTTTTCATGAATCCACTCTTAAATCATCTTATCCTTTGGAAATAATTTTCTCTGATGTATGGACTTCCCCTATTTTATCAATTGATGGTCTTCGCTACTATTGCATGTTTGTTGATCATTTTACTCGCTATATTTGGCTATATCCGCTAAAACGCAAATCTGATGTGCAAACTCTGTTTCCCAAATTTAAATCGCTGGTTGAAAATTTTTTTCATCACAATATCAAAATTCTTTACACGGATAATGGTGGCGAATATATTGGTCTTCGTTTTTTTTAAGCACTCATGGAATAAGTCATCACACCACTCCACCTCATACACCTGAACATAATGGAATTTCAGAACGCCGGAATCGACACATTGTCGAAACCGGTCTCTCTCTTCTCCACCACTCAGGCTTGCCCCTCACATATTGGCCTCACGCCATGACAACAGCAGCCTATCTCATAAACCGTCTCCCAACACCAATTCTTGGGTACCAATCCCCCTATGCTAAATTACTCAAAATTAACCCGGATTATCATAAGTTAAAGTGTTTTGGTTGTTTGTGTTTTCCCTGGATTAAAGCCTATGCTAACCATAAACTTGCACCCAAGTCTGCTATGTGTATTTTTGTAGGTTACTCGGCTGATCAACATGCTTACTTATGTCTCGATCCCACCACAGGAAGGATCTACACCTCTCGCCATGTCAAGTTTGTTGAATCTGAATTTTCGTACAGCTCCCTAATACCTCAAGCCAGGCCGAGTGCAAAGCAACCAGTAGAGCAACCAACAGGCCAACTTTAGCTCTCCATACTCCATCCTATAAACCAACCCATGATCAGTACTACCCTAAACCCACCGAAGGAGGTCTCGGCTGCACCTTCCTCTTCATCCTTCACCAACTCCCCACCTCGGGTCCCACCCTCCCCTGGACACTCTGAATCCCCCCCAACCTCACCACTATCCCCACCATGTTCTGTGCCACCATCCCAACCCGATGCCAACCCTACCAACAAACCCCAAACCGATGGAGGTGGCATCATTACTCGGTCTAAAAACAACATTGTCAAACCCCTCAAAAAGCTTAACCTCCATGTCCATCCCTCTTCTCCACTTGAGCCCACCACCTTCACCCAAGCTCTTCGTGACCCTGATTGGCGCTCCGTTATGCAAACTGAGTTTGACGCCTTACATCGCAATCGCACTTGGGACCTTGTCAGTCGGTCCTCTACTCAAAATTTGATTGGTTGCAAATGGGTCTTTCGAATCAAACGACACCCGGATGGCTCGATTGATCGATACAAGGCTCGACTAGTCGCCAAAGGTTTTCACCAACGCCCTGGTTGGGACTATACCGAGACATTCAGTTCGGTTGTTAAACCGGTCACCATACGCACTGTCCTCACACTTGCAGTTCATCAAGGGTGGTCCATCCGCCAACTTGATGTCAACAATGCATTTCTTCAAGGGACGCTCAAAGAGTAAGTATTCATGCTCCAGCCCCCTGGTTTTGTCAACAAAAGTTTCCCTGATCATGTTTGCCGCCTAAAAAAGGCACTCTATGGGCTAAAGCAAGCACCACGCGCTTGGTATATGGAGCTTCGAGTGTTTCTACTTTCTCTTGGCTTTGTCAACTCAACTGCTGATGCATCTCTCTTTATCTCTCAAAAATCTGGTTCCACACTATATTTATTAGTATATGTTGATGATATCATTGTCACTGGGAGTTCTCCTACTGAGTTGTCCAACCTTATTTCACCCTTGCTGCTCGATTTTCACTGAAAGACCTTGGATGTCTCACCTATTTCTTAGGCGTCGAAGTAATTCGTTCCGCTACAGGACTGTTTCTTTCACAAAGGAAATACATCACTGATCTTCTCCACAAATCAGGCATGGCTAACACAAAATCATCCTCCACTCCCTTGTCCGCCAGTGCTCCCTTACTCAAGGATTCTGGTGATCTCCTACCTTCCCCAACTGAGTATCGCACCCTCGTAGGAAGTCTTCAATACTTAAGTCTTACTCGCCCGGACATCGCCTTCAGCACCAACAAACTTGCGCAATTCATGCAACATCCAAGAACGACGCATCGGTCTGCCCTCAAACGGGTGCTCTGTTATTTGGCGGGTTCTTGTAACAAAGGCATCTTCATCTCGGCAACTGCTTCGCTAACCTTTCATGCTTACTCAGATGCAGATTGGGCGGGTGATAAGGATGATTATATCTCCACCACTGGTTACTTGTTATATCTCGATCGCACTCCCATCTCTTGGAGCTCCCGGAAACAACGCTCTGTTGCTCGTTCCTCAACCGAAGCAGAATACAAAGCCTTGGCTAACACGGCCAGTGAGCTTCTATGGGTCCTATCCTTATTCACTGAACTTGGTCACATCCCCACAGCCAACCCGGTTATATATTGTGACAATCTTGGTGCCACAAGTCTCAGCGCCAATCCTGTTTTCCACTCTCGGATGAAACATATAGCCTTAGCCTATCATTTTGTTCGTGAAAATGTTCAAAAAGGCAAGTTTCGGGTATCCTTTGTATCTACTGATGATCAACTTGCTGATATACTTACAAAGCCTCTACTTCACCCTCGGCTTGATTCATTACTGTCCAAGTTGCCTCTCTCTTCCAGATCGTCCAACTTGCGGGAGGATATCAATTATAATAATTAGTTTTAAATTATAATAATGAGTTTTTATTAGTCAGATTTTATATATCAGATTTTCCCTTTATTCAGGTTAATTGTTAGTGCTAAATTGGTGGAGTTTGTTCCCTGATTCTTTCCAATTTACGTTACCAATTTGTATATTTATACTACTGCAATCCAAGAATAAAATATTAATTCAAACTATATCTCTATAGATATGTCAACTCAATTTCTATCCATTTTTCTCTCAACTGAACATATTTTTCTTTAGTTATTAAACATATTTTTTTTCTGTTTTTCTTTTTTCCTGGTATCTTTAACTCATTAAATGTAAATGTTTTCATAAACACAAATTGAATATTAATTGAATATTAATTTTTATATGTAATTGATTTATGGTTTTATTTAAATGAGTTGTATTGTATAATAATACTTACGGTATCATTTGTTTGTTGTATGAAAATTGTTATCGAGATTGATGAGATATTATGTGAATTTATAATCACATATTTGGAATGATACATGACTTATTTGTTCATTTAAATATTAAGTATTCACAATTATTGATAACAAAGATTTTCTTGATTCACCAACGATCTAAATCACATGGACTAAGATATAATATCGTGAGAAACAAAAGAAGTTATAATGAACATAATTTCATAATTCATGATTTTGTTTTTAAATCTATATCTAAATTGGATCAGATGTTAGTATTTGGTATAACATACTAATATACTAATACGTGTCTTTGGAAAGGTGTTAGTTGATACCACTGGTTGACTATCCTTGATGTGTATAAATCTATTTATGGTCTATATAGTTATTGTATGTTGAATTTTAAATGTTGTGACTAATTAAAACGTAACTTGTTATATATTTTTGTAATTTAAAAATTGGTGTTAATAGTTTACCTTAACCTTGTGTTTGGATGAAGCACTTCAACAATGCTTAGAAATTGAAATGTTTTGTATTTGAATTGCTTGTAATTAAATTTCATTCATTTTTTAAATAACTTGTTTGGATAAGGAAATTAAAATACCTTACATTTCAATTTCTTGTTTGAAAAAAAAATTTGAATTTATTGTGAGCTAAAATTTAATTTTAACAATATTTATTTTACGCTTAATTATGTTTTGAGTTCATGATAAATTTGAAAACATGCTCGACAACCCAGATGGGTCGGGCAGACCCAACTACGCAACCAGATTGGTTACCCGATGACCCACCCGAGTTGGACCGACTAGGAAGAGCAGACAGGCTAGGTGGCCCGATGATCTAGAGGCCTGACGGCCCATACTGAACGATTGTGTCGTCAAGTTCGTCAATATGGCCCGATCCAGCCTGTCTAGGTCATTGGCCTAATGCTCCAGACGGACCTGACGATCAAGACGGGCCCGACGACCTGGAAGGGCCGAAGACCTGGACGGGCCTGACGAGCTGGACGAGCCCGACAATCTGGACGAGGCCAAATACCCGAACGAGTCTGAATACCCGAACGAGTCCGAATATCCGGACGGGTCCGAATATCCGGACGGGTCCGGATACCCGGACGGACCCGTACACCCAAACCAGCTCAAAGACCCAGACAGGTCCAACGACTAGGATGGGCCCGTCTGGGTCATCGCGGTCGTCCGGGTCGTCGAGCCTGTCTGGGTCATCGGGCTCGTCTAGGTTATCGGGCATGTCCGCATTGTCTCGCACTTCCAGGTCATCGGGCACGTCCGAGTAGTTGGAAGGGCATGTCCAGGTCGCCGGGCTCGTTTGGATCGTCTGGCCCATCCAGGTTATTGGGCTTGTCCGAGTTGTTTGGCCGTCCAAGTCATCGGGCCCGTCTGGATCGTCGGACTTATCTGGGTCATCGGGCCCGTTTGGGTCGTCGGACCCGTCCAATTCGTCGGGCTCGTCCGGGTCGTCGGGCACGTTCGGATCGTCGAGCCCGTCTAGGTCGCCGGGCACATTTGGGTCATCGGGCCCGTCCGAGTCGTCAGGCACGTCCGGGTCGTCATGCCCGTTCGGATCATCTAGAATGTGAGGGTGAGTGAGAAGAATTTTAAATTTCACCTATTTTGAGGGTATTTGAATTTCTACTAATTTAGCTAATTGAAATCCTTCAAAAAAATACTTGCATTTGAAATGTTTTTTAATTTCTCTATCTAAACAAAACATTTCATTACAAAAAAATCTAAATTCTTCAGAAAAAATGAATTGCTTCATTAAAATACTCTATTCAAACACACTCTAAATTATCATTTATATTTTGAACTACAGTAATTGTACAATCTACACAAATAAACATAGGTACAAGAAAAAAGTGTGAAAATAATAATGATATATATTTTTTGTTTTATTTTAACCTTGCTTGTATAAACATGTGTATATTTATATTTTATGTATTTTAAATTGTATTAATAATAATAATTATTATTATTATTATTATAAACTCTACGAACGTGCTTTGATGAATATATAATATATAATATAATTGAACAATAATTGTGATAAAAGTGTTTTTAGAAAATATAAGATTATTATAATCAAGTTCGCAAGAATATTATATAAAAGTATATAATGTGGGATAAATCTTTCTTTTTAAACTAAAGCATAAAAAAATAGTTTAGATGATTTTAAAATATCATTTTTTTCTCTTTATAATCATATCATCTCATATTATTTGGACTAAGTCGCGTAATTAATTGTTTTATATAATTTTGCAATATTTTTCTTGATCCTAGTTGATTAATATTTTATTTAAATATTGGATAATTTTCTCATAGTTTTATTTTTTATGAAAATAACCTTAAGTGCTTTGATGATATATATTTAATTAAGATTAGTGGATTAGAATAATATAAATTTTTTATTTAATATTAATATTTTCATCTCAAGTTCATGTTTTAATATTACAAGAAGTTTTATAGAAAATAATATTTATAAATTATTCTTAGCTCAACTCTTAAACTATCCATGTCAATTTATAAAACTAACATAAAATTTCAAAAAGTTTAACTACACAATTATATACAAATTAATCTTTAGATGTTTTAGAAATGATAACCATACACTAATAAAACAATTATTAAATAATAATTAAATTTAAAGACAAAAATAATTAATCATTATATTAATTAAATTAACGACTATTTTATAAAAAAAAATATTAGTATCTAAAATAATTTCTATTGTCAATAAAAAATTAGAATTAATTTATGAATTAGAATATAAAATTATCTCTAATATTAACTACAAGGTTATAATTTCTTATTATTATTGATTCTAAGTTGCTATTACATTCTAACTTCTTTTTGTTAGTGTTGGTATAAAATTGGTGTTTGTCTCCTACCTTACTTTTAAACTTCTTTAGATTATCTTCTTCCAACTTCTTTTAACAACAACCTATATACTTCTATTGTTTTGTTAAACAATTTGGTGTTGATTATCGTTATGTCTCCTACCTTGGCACTGTTGAGTGATTGATGAGAAAGGAAAACAAAGGGAATACGTTTTTTTTTTTCACACACTTTCTAGTGGACTATGGAGAAAATGAAATGTGAAGAATCTTTCAAAGGTGGGAAAGGGTGAAAGATGTATTCATATCTAAGAGGCTTAACTAGAGAGGACAAAGATTTGGCTTTGTGACATTTATGCAAGTAGGGAATGAGGTCGTTATGGAGAATGAACTTGATAGAATATGGACAGAAAACTAGAAATTACATGTTAACATACCTAAATATCACAAGAAATAAGTGGCGTACTACAAGCGAAAGTCAAGGGGTAATATTGAAACACAAGAATGGCAACGCCAACAAAAAATGACTCAAGTATAAGGAAGACAAACAAAGATATGACTTATGAACAAGCAACATCAGCGAACATCAATAATTCAAAGGGATATGACGAAAGGGATGGAGGTGAGCTTTGGGTCAAGGTGGAGGTGAACCAGTGGTCGAAAAACAGTTTCATTAGAAGGCTAATAAATTATAACACCCTCCTCGACACTCTAAAAGAACATTTTTTTTCTTAGAGGCTATCCATAACACCACTTTCGTCAGATTGAACTTTTAGATTTGAGTAACAAATAGAACATAATTTGGTAGCATGTGGATGACTATTTTGTATGTTCTATGGGGTCAAACAAATAAAACCAATTTTAGGAATGAGTTGGTAGCATTACGCCAAAATTAGGAATAGATAGCGCTATTTAGATAATGCTTATTTAGTTAAACGCTATGTATTAAAACACATGCTAAAAGACAGCGTTTTATTAAACAAATGCTATAAAAATCGTTATACATAGACAACGCTTTATTAGAAAAAAATACTATCTATGTTTGTTTTATACTTTTAAAAATAATAATATTTTAATATAAACTGATAGAAAGCGTTTACAAAATTAAGCTCTATTTATGTTACATTAATATATAGCTTTTAGGCAAAAAAGCGCTATTTATGTAGCATCTACTAATGATACAGTTTCATTTATATATTTAAAAATAAATGAATCATTTTAAATAGATGAAATAGATAGTGTTTTGTAATCAATGGAAAGTGTTTATGCAGAAGAGCGTCATCTATGTATCACAAAAAAATTCTCTCGCGCCATCCAATCTTTCGCATTTGTGTTTTCTTTTCATCTAACCCTCACGCGAAAACAAAACTCGTCTCCCACCATAGTAGAAGCATCTGCAGCCACAGTAGAAGCAAGCACGTCTCCAACCAGAGCAACAACATTAGCATCCTCCAAGCACAACAACATTAATATTTAGAGTGGGCACTATCAATTAAGGGTTTGGGAAATTCGTTCTTCTTCTCCATCAATTTTTCTAGCAACGAACCAGTTCTCCTATCACTCGACAACGACCAACAATGACAAACTAGCAACCATTGCACGATCCTTCATTGAGTACCAAATTATCTTCCTTTCTCCTTGATTCTTTGTATCTTTGTTCATTCTTTGTATTGTTTTTATCTATCTCTGCCATCAATGTGAATATATATGCACTAATCATCGATTCTGTAAACCCTCCATGTAAATGATCTGTTGTTCTTCTTATACCTTGACCGGAGATGTAAATATTAAAGAAAGAAGTTGGTCGATGTTTTTAAATGTACGGTGGGGTTGTGGTTGTGCGTGAGTGAGCGATAGAGAAGAAATTAAATGGAAGTCATGAGGGAATTGATTTCTGATAAAAATTAATATTGAATGGAGTTGAATGGAGTTGAATGGAGTTGAATGGTACCTCTGTTGTTTTTAGTTTCGCATTTTTGGGCACTTGAATAGAGTTATCAGACTCTGTATAATTGTATCAGGCGCGTGCTTTATGATTTTATTGTCAGTAGTGTGGTGAGTTGTTTCACTAGATGGCTGATCATTGGCATGGGTTGCTAAGAAATTTACTTAATTTTAATTTGTAGTTCTCTTACTCCTTTAATATAGTGCGGTATCGTCTTTCCAGTCTTGCTTTGACTACAAGTTTGTCAGACCACATTGTATGAGTTGACGATTGTGATAAAGAACCCACTGTAGGTTTGGTTTGTGAAAGATAGGTGTGAAATTGCGAACTCCAATGAATTGATACTGTTATTTCTAATCTGATAGGATATAATAGCATCATCTTCTGTGTATGGCATGAGATTATTGATTGCTAATGTAGAGACGGGATGAGGAGCATATTGTTTTGCACTTTTACTTTAGCCAACTATTTTATTCTTCTATTATATACCCTTTCCTTTCTAATTATGTTGTAGAGTGCATAATTCCACATTTGTGGAATTTGTTTGATTCTTAGTTGCTTTATATATTCTTTACTAATTTCATGTGTTCTGCTTTCTACTCTATCCTCACCATTTTGGATGATGCTTGCTTTATCGTAGTAATCTTCTTATCCAGTGTGCATATAATATGTAGTTTTTAAGATATGAATGCAGATTTTCGTTTTAATATCCAGTGTGCAGATTTTAATATTGTAGCAGTTCTGTTTTATAGATTTTGTATTGAGTGAGAACCCTTAAAGAGAACAAATAAGTGGTACTATTCTTTCTAGGTTTCCTTTGAATTGTTGATCCTGCTGCTTTTCACTTCAATTTAGGGAAGTAGTGCAAAAATAGAAACTATGCTAATGATTTTATTTTATTTATGTTTAAGGTTCCAAAGGTGAATGAGAATGGGTTGCTTTCTGGTGAAAGAATTGGACCCCTAAGTTAAAAAAAGGTGTGGCCGGTCATTGGGAAGGAAAGAGACACTACGCCAAATTTAGCAATAATATAGATCTCGGTTCTAATTAAATAAAAGAAATCTTGAAATATGGAAATATTGAGATAATCTAAGATTAAAATATACAACACAAATAGGTTTAAAATTGAAATGTTTTTACTCTTGAATGTCTCATTGGACTCACATGGATTCCACTCTTGAATGTGGATGAAGGTGTGGAGCCAAGTGGGTTGTTATTTGCATTGGGGATAAGTACTGTAAACAGAAATGGTTGTGCGAAGGGTAGAAGCTTCAACACAATGGCTTGAAGTTTTGCCGAGGAAGATTGATTATGCCATTAGATTTGAGAGACTTCAACATTTATTTATGATACTTTAAGGAACAAAATAGTTTTTTTTAGAAGATGAATAGTGTAAAATGGGATTGTTGCAACCAGAGATGGTTACTTGAAGGGTGGAAGCTTCAACACTTTAAGCTTTTGAAAATGAAAGTAGTTTTTGCATCCAACACTAAAATAGAGCTCTGAAATAGAATTCCCCACCAATGAATGTTTCTAGATCATGCATGAGGTCATGCATTACGAAACAATCATCCTCAGTCCATCGACATGCACATTGAAAAAAAGATCTTGAAACCAAATCATAAAAATACTCATGACCAACTTCTTCTAAAGTCTTTCCTCTCTTTGGTGCTTTTACAAGATCTTCAACCATCCATAACTGGATCAGTTCATCTTTATCGAATTCATAATCTTTGGGGTACAGTGAGCAATAAACAAAACACCGTTTTAAATGTGGAGGGAGATAATGATAACTAATCCTGAGTGCTGGAATAATTTTACACTAACTTTCAGGAAGTTCCCAAATGTCACTTTCAAGTACGTTATTCCAATCCCTAATAACGTGTTTTCTTCTCAACATTCCTTCAAGTGACTGTGCAGCTAAAGGCAACCCATTACACTTTTTAACAATCTCTTTTCCGATCATTTCTAGAATTAGCTTATATCAACAATGACTTTTTAATACTTATGCCCTATGTTAGAATTAGCTTATATCAACAATGACTTTCTGGTTTGTGTGGTGTCCGTTGGAGTGAAATGAGCCTCTCCTGATGAATAAGTATAACATATTTTCTGTTTTTAACAAAATCTCTATCATGCAGGTGTGTTCATGTAGTTTTATAGTTTCAACCAATATACCAAAGATGACCATGCTACATTTGTATTCTTCGAGGGAGTGCACCGTTATTGTTCCTTGTTTCTTGTCTTGGTGTGTGGTTTGAATATAAACGATCATTTAATTTCTTTTTTTTTGTTCAGGGAGTGAAGATGGTTTTAGTGTGGATTGTTGTACCAAAGAACGAGATAATCAAAGCACTATGCAAAATAGTGGTGTCACTTTGGTGGCTGAATCTATGCATATCTCAAGTGCTAAGGATAGAACTCCTATATATGCAAATATGTCGTATTTTGGGGTAGTTGAACACTTATGGGAGTTGGATTACAAAACATTTCAAATTCCCATATTTGGTTGCAAGTGGGTTGATAACAATAATGGAGTTCGACAAGATGAGGCAGGGTTTATGCTTGTGAATTTTAATAAAGTGGGATACAAGGATGAGCCATTTATTTTAGCATCACAAGCGCAACAAATATTTTATGTCACTGATCCTGTTGATGTCAATTGGTCAATTGTTTTATTATCCAATAAAATAAATGAGCATCACAATGAAGATA
>Ga0214542_1011748_pt1 | contig 11786 bp, 8 predicted proteins | sample CNSS1metaG_FD_160096 | JGI IMG/M metagenome (GOLD analysis project Ga0214542, IMG submission 160096) | Root nodule microbial communities from cowpea collected in UCLA plant growth center, Los Angeles, California, USA - CNSS1 | ecosystem: Host-associated > Plants > Roots > Nodule | place: USA...
GTACTTATTTACTTGATTGGGCTTGGCTAGGTACAGTACACCAGTCCCCCAGCCTTGTCCGATATGGGTTGTCGGTCAAGGATAACATGTGTTGGTGAACTAGCAAAACCGGCTAGGTGTGATACAGTAACAATTATGACTAATAGTCGTTGTTTACGGTGTACATCTATAAGCCAATAATACTTCTAGAAACTTTTCAATTTGTCTGCCTTTGACTTCTCCCAACCTTTTCTCCAATTTGTTCACGATAACCTTATTGGCAACTTCTACTTAGCCATTTGTTTGTGAATGCTCTATTGAGCTTGTAACATGACATATGTGTAATCCGATATGGAATTTGGTCACTTCTTTATCAATGAGTTGTTTACCATTGTTTTGTGAAAATTGAATGTGGAATATCATACATACACACTATACATTTCCATACAAACTTTTGTACTTGTTGAGTTGTGATGATGGTGACAAGCTCAATCCATTTTGTGAAAAAGTTTATTGCTACCAATAAAAAACAATTTTGTCCCTTTCCTGGACTAAAAGTGCTAAGTATATCAATTCTCCACATGGTGAAGGGCCATGGTGACGTGATATAATTAATTATTACGACCTCACATGCATCAAATTAGCATGTCGTTGGCACTTAACACGCTATTTGACATATTTGTCACAATATTCTGTCATTACTGCATGCATGCAGGTGAAGTTAGCTTATTGATAAAATTGGCAAGGCACTACTCTTTAATAGGCCCTCTAACTTTGCACTGAATATGGAACTTGGATAATTCTACTAACCATCCTACCATTCGCCCTACTAAATTCAGTCTCCCCAAAAATCTTATAGATAACATAATTTGACCTAACAATGATCTCATGGCTCTGAAAATAAGGTTGAAGTCTTTGAGTTGTTGTTACTAAGGCGAAAACCATCTTTTCCACCATTTGGTACCTCACTTTCGCATCTTGAAGTGTCTGACTGATAGAATACATAGGTTGTTGTTGACTGGCATGATCATGCATTATAGATGAACTAATGGCATCATCTTAAATTTCTAAATCAACAAGTTGAGGTTGATTTTTGAGTGGTTTATGCAAAACTAAGGGAGAACAAAGGAAGTGCTTCAACTCTATAAAAGATTTCTCACACATGTCATTCCAAGAGAAATAGTTTGTCCTTTTCATTAATCAGATAATAGGTCTCAGTTTTTAAGCTAACTTTGGCATGAACCTGGATAGCAAACCCACTAGTCTATGGACCTTTTTGACATTCGTAAGACTTCTCATTTTCAACAATGTTCGACATTTGTTAGGATTTGCTTCAATGTCGCGATGTGTGAGCATGAACCATAAAAACTTTCCACCCTATCAAATGATGGAAGACTTTGTCTATCAACATTTAAAACGTGACTCCTACATTCTGAAGCCTAAATTACATAACTTCATAATATAATTTGTTATAACTTATTGTGGTGATACATAGAAATTTGATTGCACCCAGAATAAGTGTTTAAAAAGCTTAGAACAACATGGTCAGTTGCACTATTCATTAACTTGTCAATGCTTAGTAATGAATATGTGCCCTTCAGGCACACTTTATTAAGGTCAGTATAATTTGTGCACATCCTCTAGTTACCATTGAATTTTTTGACAAGTACTATATTGGTTAACCATGTCGTGTAGGTTGCCTTCTTGAAAAATCCTGCTTTCAACAACTTTTCCACTTCTGCCTTGGTCGCTTCCATTTTTTCACCCTCAACATTATTCTCTTTTTTGCAACAGGTCTAGCTTCTTTGCAAATGAATAATTTGTGGTTGACCACGTTGGGGCCAATGCCTTGTATGACAGTTGCATTACAAGTAAACAAGCTTGTGTGACGTTGATATACTTCCTCCAAGATATTCGTATCTGTTAGAGATTTCCCCATGTACATATGTAAGACCCGAGGAATTTAAATAATTAAATAAATAATTATTTAATAAATGCGGGTAATGGGAAATTTTATGACATTTAATGCTGGCTATTTTGATGTGGAAGAGTATTAGCTTATATGGAGAGGACTTGGGTTCAAGTCATATGTATGTCAATTGTGTGTTATTTTAATTATTTATTATTTTTAATGATATGATTGATCATGATGAGTGGTTATAAATTCCGATATGTAAAGGACTTATCATGAAACCTGAATTGGTTGGTTGGTGGTGCATTAACTTGGTAATTGAGTGGTTGTGTGTTCGAAACTTGGCTTATGCTAAATATGGTTCCTTTTTGTTAAATTATTTTTGGCATGGATGAGAAGGGTCAGAAAAACCCTAGCCTCAACAGAGAGAAATTGGAAGGGCTGATTAAGTCTATTAATGGCAATTGGTGGCCATTAATGTATCTTTAATATCATTTTCGTTTTTATGAGTAATTAAGCTTAATTAAGCGAGTTTAAGGTGGAAAAAGGAGAGGACGTGAGAGAGTAAGGGAGGGACTGATTTTGGCAGTGAGGAGAGTGTGTTCTTGACTTATTAGAGAGGTTAGCAAGCATAAAGAGCAAATTTTGAAAGGAGACAAGGGCTAGAACTATTATGGTGCACAAAGACTTGAGAAATTTCAAGACTTAAGCAAGGAATCCAGGTTATGGGAGCTGCTCATAGCTTTTTGAGTTTAATTACTTGATTGTGAATTGTATGAGAGGTATGTTTTCATGTTGTGCTTATTTTATCTGGACTATGGTAAGTTTCTGGAAATTTTCCAAAACGCCCTAGCGGGCCTTCAAAGCCGTTAGGCGACTCGTGCTATTTTTTGCATAATTGTGGGTTCTTGATAGGAACTGCATGGCGGCATGATCTAGCCACCAGGGGATGCCACCTTTCCTTCCCAAAGTTTTGGGTTTTGTATGAATCGCCTGGCGGCGATGAACATACGTTAGGCGACACGAGCAACATTGGCTCAATTTTTGGCGTTTTGGGGTTCTGGGTTGATTCTGATCAGGGAAAAAGGGAGCTTTATCTGTTGGTTGATTATTGGATGCCAGATATTGTTGAATTACGTTGTGATTGGAAGTTAATTAGAGGAAATCGTATGAACACTGGTTGTAAGGTTTGGGAAATAGGGGTTATTGATGTTATGGGATTAATGGGTGTTTGAATTGCAGTGGATTTGTTTTATGTTGAGAAATTGTATAATTGTAAGTGGGATTCATTGCGGTTTTGAGGAAATAGGCAAAGAAATGTATTGGGATTTTTTGGGGGTCTTCGCATGTGCAGATCTGGTTTTTACCCAGAAATGTATGCACTGCCTTATGGCATGGGTCCTACCGCCAATCGCCAGCGTAGTACAGATTGGTACTATGTGGTTGTAAGGTACAATGTGGGTTTAGGGTTCTGTCGTGATATTTTACTAAGCAGGGGATGGAGGTGTGGACAATGGTTGATATCAGGTGCATGATACAAGACTATATATGAACTGTAGAATGGAAATTATAGTGTTGATGTTCTTTGTAAAGTGCTCAAGTGAAATTAGGGTTCAATCATTTCATTAAGGGTTGGTGATTGATGTGTGAATTGTAGAAGAGTAGTTGGCAAGACTGATACTAGAAAATTAATGATTTAGGACTGAAATTCAGAATGAACTAGGGATTTTTGGTGGATGGAATTAGAGCCATGATAAGCTAACTTGAGATTGGGTTTCAAGGTGAATAGTTTCTATATAGGAGGGGTAATAGTGCCTTCTTACTATGTAGGACTGGGAACAAATTGAGCTAAATAAAGTATAGAAGTGATCTATTTGGTGATTCAAGGGAGCCTCCTAGAATTATAGAGAGGGAGACTTGGTTTTGCAAATGTGAAAAACTAGAAAAACGTGTTTACTGGTGTGGCGCCTAGCGGTGGGACTGGACCGCCAGGCAATAGCTCCAAATCCAGGGAGTTATTGTACACCTAGCGCCTATGGTGAGGTTTGTCCCGCTAGGCAATACTTGTAGGGGCAAAGGCTTCAAGGGGTGTGTGGCGCGTGGCGGCATGATGCTTCCACCAGGTGGTCTGTAGCAGGTTTTCATTTAGCAACGCTTAGACAATATCAGGCGATAATGCAGAGGCAATATGTTTGTATGTGTTGGATGTGCGTGGTCTACAAGGCTTTGGGTGATACCTTAAATATGGACTAGCTAGGCATTCCTTGAATTGTGCCTCGAAATTATATCCCTTTATTTGTGGCTCGAGATAGAGGGTAAGCATGTGGCATTCCTTGAGTTGTGGCTCAGAATGACATCTCTTGAGTTGTGCCTCAGAATGACATTTCTTGAGTTGAGGCTCAGGATGGCGGATGAACACGAGCATTCCTTGTGTTGTGGCTCAAATTGGTGAGTGTTACTGGTGTGAGTGTGCAAGTTGTGGCTCATATGGACGGTCTCCATTCGATTGAGCAAGGGTTGTGGCCAATGATGTGCTAATCTGTTGTTGAGAGTACGAACTCTGGTTCGTATTGGGAACTCCACTTGGGGTTACGGAGTTTGGTCCATAGCATGTCTTCTTGCACATATTCTACAAGTTGTGGCTTGTAGGTGGAGGCAGCAAAGGGTATCTTGAGGTTATCATCCAAAGATGTAGAACGTGGGTAACATGGTGATGGTCATATGGTATGGAATCAGAGGACAGCGTTCCTTTGATGAGTTTGTGCATATTTTTCAGTTATATATATATATATATATATATATATATATATATATATATATATCCTATCTGCTTGTGTTTGGCGATGATCATGTAATTCATTACACGGGAGCAGATGATGTTACAGGTGATTCTGATGAAGCATAGAGCCGGAGAGGGGCTAGCTCGGGAAAAGCTTTTACATAGTTTTTATGGTTTTATGGATTTTGGACAATTTTGTAAAATTTAGTTTTATCAGACTATGAGTTGTAATAATTAGTTATAAATTGTGATTTTTAAACTATGACATAAGGGTTTCAATTTTCCCGCATTTTTGGTAAATACAGTAATAATAAATGCAACTTTGGTTTTTCTTTTACTTTATATTATTTAAAATTATTAATATCCGATCGGGATGTTACAACATACATTTGTCATCATGGCCCAAAAAACATTTTCTAGTATCTTCGATAGGCTACACTCAAACTTCACCATTCATTCTAGGGTCCAAATCAACCATATCTTCCACCTCTATCTTTTCCATGTTGTGCATCATCCTAGGAGAAGGTGATCTCAACTTTATTCTCAAAATACTACTGTAGCATTCTGTAGTTGTAGGTTGTTCTACATGGATTGTGATGATATCACCCGAAGTTGATGGAAACTTCATTGTCGAATGATATGTTGACACCACAACCCCCAAGGTGTTCAAGGACGGTCTTCCTAGTAAAATGTTGTACGACATGTGAGCATCTACTATGAGATATCAAATTTGCATTGTCCTAATCATCTTCCCTTCACCGAATGTAGTATAAAGGTCAATATAACCCTTATAGTGTACCCTTTCTCTTGAGAACCCCACAATTGGTTAGAGTATGGTTGTATCTCTATTGTGATGGCCATGAGATCATTATGATGTTATGATATTGACAAGTGTACGAAATCGTACAAGTAATAAAATGGACAAGTCTAGATATTGTTTTTCCAAGAGACGCTTGTGTTCAGAGAAACTATGATTGTTTACAAATTAAGGCTAAGAACTTTTAAATAATGAAAAACAATGATTTTTATGAAATAACTATAAATTCTAGAAAGCAATTAAATTTAGGAAATTAACTATATGGTACAAACTTAATCGAGTTTAGATTTCATATATCAATTCAATGTTAAAACACTAAACAATATACCTTTAATTTTTACTATAGCATTTACCCCACAAGCTAACAAGCCATAATTCCTTAGAGGCAAGTCTAAACCTTAATAGTAAAAACCTTAACCTTTTACACACTTTTACCAAAAGTTCACGTTAAATTGAGATATTTAGATGTTTATAATGACTAATTGATTACACTTTATGTCTAAAGGCAAACTAACAACTTGTTCTACCCGAATTAATGTTATAAATTATTTCCCAATAATAAAAAACCAATTATAAGCAATTAATTATCATGCAATTAAGAACAAAAATATAACACAAGAGTAGTGGAAAAGAAGTATATTGAATAGTAGAAATCACAAAGAGTGAAGATATAGTATGTCCAACCCCAATGAATAAGGGAGTTAGTTACTCCTAGACATTTTGAGTACTAGAAAAGGGATATATGATAAAAATAATGGTGATGATGCATGTCTCCAGCCTCCAGAATGTGTCTTTGTCGTCTCTCCTTTAGGGTTAGTTCCCTATTCCTTAGAAGATTATTTTCTAATTATGTGACGCCTTCTATTTAAAGATTTTCGTAACATTGGGCGAATGGACCGAACTGGACTGGCTTGGAATTTGTAGTTGAATGAATTTTACTTGAATATCATAGATATATGTATATCTTTTACTCTTATAAGATTCCATATCTTTGATATTGTATAGGGGGTCGGTATATACACGGCCTAAAGGGAAGCCAATATATACCCGACCTAGTGTGCATGCGTGGGCGTCCAAGGAAGCAAAGGTTGAGGGATGACGTAGGGGTTCGGGATTATGTCATCTAGGGAGGACGAGTATATCATCACAATCCATGTAGGGGCAGGCCAGGTCTTGGTCATGTGCAAGGGAATCTCAGTAGGGATGCGAATGTATAATGGTGCAATCATGTTTCAAACAGTTACAATGGGACATTCATGAGAGGATATTCGTTGTTTATTATTATTTATGAGAGAATAAAAATGTTCATGAGAGCAATGAAGTCAGGGTTGAAACCAGGTAATATAAAGTAAGGTCTAATATTCGAAGGTAAGCATGACTAACTCAACTGAGTTTCAACATACACACTCTATTGAAGCATTACTGACTTGAGCGTCGGAGTGTCCGCAGGTACCCGACCCCCGGAGTGCGGCCCAGGAGTTATCCAGAGGCGAATTCCAGAAGAGAGAGGCGAAGGGAAGAAGACTCTTGAAACAACTTGGTTGCGATCAAGAATAGATATATTTTTCAATCTTATGAGATTTCCACTTATCTACAAAATATTTCACAAATAAAATCCAAATACTTATCTTTTCAAATATTATCTAATAAAATCTTAAGTATCTAGTAAAAAATAAAATAGTTATCTTTTTTAAAAAATTATCTAATAAATCTTAATTATCTAATAACAGATAAAATACTTATTTTTTCTAACATTATTGAATAAACCCTTAATTATTTAAAAAGATAATAATAAAAATACCAATAAAAGATAAAAATAAACATCATAAACAACATGATAATACTAATATCACATGTAGAGGATCAATCTCGTCGTCTCTAAAAATGATGGGAGGATTGTCCTCCTTGGGAGCGTAGAAACAACATTAGCACCTTGTATTGCCCTAAGATATCTTTTGCAAGTTGACATTGTAGCTCCTTCTCTTGCAAAACCTCTCATGATGGTGTTGATGATACCCCTAAGAGATATTTCATAAGGTTCTTGATCCTCAATTTTATCATAAACTCTTCTTCTCAAATTTTCTTCTCCAGTTGTCCTGATGTTCTATTATATTTTTCATCATCTTGGCTTCCTTTCTCACCTTTTCTAGGATATCCCTTATCTTCCTCTTGTATATAACTCTTCTATCTTATCTTTCATAACATAACAATCTTCAGTGGTATGTCCATAATTGTAGTAATATCTACGATGCTTTGTAGTATTTGCATTGTGCAAAGTTGATTGTTTTTTCGGAATTGAGATAATGTCAACACTCAAAACTTCTTCCAAAATTTGAGTCGTACTATAATTTAATGAGTGTAATGTTGGAAGCGAGAATGCTTTGGCTCCTTGATCCTAAAATTTGGCTAAGATATGAGTAACTTGATTGAAAAATTCTAAATTTACCTTAAGTTCAAAACTTAACTAATCCTAAATTTCTTTTTTAATTTATGTTAAATATCATGTATATTTATAATTTGTATTAATGAGTAATAAGAAAAGTATTTTTAAAATCATTAATAATTATAAAGATTAATGTTGTGCGTTTATAATATTTAAAAAAGTTAACTAAATTATTTATATTGAAAACGTGTTGTATTAAAGACGAGGACGGATATTATTTTGTTTCATAAACAAACAAAAATGATTAATGTTTGAAGTCTTTTTAGTTGCAGAAGCCCCTAGAGTGTTTGAAAAGAATGTGCCACGTAAGTGATCCCCAGCTTCCAATTTGATAGCGATTATCAATGTGTCGGTGTGCTACAGTTGCTGTCTGTTTATTGGCCTTGCCTTTGCTAACCAAACATCTGTCCATGCGTGCAATGCTGCCAACGCAGACATTTTGACAAATGAGCGTAACAAAATAGTTTTTCAACACAGTAGGTTAAAAGCATATAACGTTTTCGATTTGTCACATTTATATTATATAAGTTTTTACAATATTTAATAAAAGTTTAGTTTATTCTGCATGCTTTTTTACCAACCAGATCTTTTATATTGCTAAAATAGCTATTTGATCTTTTAAATAAAAATAAATTTATTAATATTTACTTACTTAAATAAAATGAACTATGTTAAATTTATATTATAAACATTTGAATAGCTTAGAGTATATCATTTTTAATTTTGTTTTTGTTCAAAACTTATGGATAAAATTTTTTTTTTCTTTTAAAATATATGAAGTTCAGTTTTAGTTTTTACAAGTAAATTTGTTTCATTGCCATTCTTATATTAAATTATATTGTTTATTTAGGTTTTATATAATTTGGATAGTATCTTATAAATTAAGAAACTAGTTTAGATAGGACTTAACATATTAAAAGTATTGTACGGTAAAACTAGAAGAACAAAGATTTAAAAAATAAAAACATTGAAATTAAGAGGACGAAAATACATGAACTATTTATACTCGTCTCAACTTTGCATTAACTTCTTTATTTGTAATATAATTTGTTAAATAAGAATAGTTTGATTAGAGTGATTATAACAAATTTAATGTTTTGTTACATTATGAAAGTTATATTCATTATAAGATCTAGAAAATAGTTTGAAAATAGTTTATAAGTAGTAATGATTTTTAAATATCTCGATTATTTTATTAATAAAAGGTTAAGATTATAAATAACTTTTTTATTAATCGAGTTTTATTTTATAAAAATCATTATCTTTATAACTTCTATCTAAAGCTTACTCCTACCTTCTTTCTATAATTATGATCTTATTCTTCATCCTTTTAAAGATCAAATACCATATGAGTAATTTTAGCATAGAGCTCTACACATCTAACTAATTAGAGTTAAGAATAAAGTAAGTTCACTTTTTAATTTTTTTTTCTTAGAAAGCGTTAGGCGCAACATTGAGAATTGAAGTTACTGAACTCCAATGGTCTGGGGCGCTACCCAAGGACCGCTAGACGCTCATTAATAGTGAGTTCTAGTAGTCTGGAGCACTGAACACTACCTAGGAACTGTTGGACGTTCACTTGACAATGGGCTCCAAAGGCTTGGCCATTGGGTACCCATGAGCACCGTTGGGTGCCACCTTCAATGATTCATGATTTTGATGTTTTAAATTATGCAATTATGCATGTGTTGATCAAATCATAATTAGTGATTTAAATGTGGAAAAAATGGTGTATGAATTGTGTGAGTGATGATAGTCTTGGAAATCTTTGAATATAGTAGTGTGGTTTGATATGAACTACCTGGAATGAGAAGGTAGTGATTACTATGTGTGGATGATTATTTTGACTCTGCTAGTATTGGACTCACTTAGAGAAAAATACTTAGTTGTGAGAGTCATGATATAGTTATAACTCTTGAGAGGTAAGAATGGATGAGTGATGACAATTGTGCAACCTGCAACAATCTCTCCCTTAACGATTGCTCACCAAGAATTAAACTTGTGACAGGCGCAACTCTTTTTACTTAAAAGTGTAACAACCCAAGCATCATGATTTGATTGTGACTCGGCCCACTTATCTTCTACCATGGAATAATTGATGTCACATACAACAATCTTTCTCTCAGCAATTGTCCTACTAGGAATCTCACTTGAATTGTGACTTGGCCACTCGATCTCTGTCACAGACAATTGTGCAAACCGCAACACTTATTGATATAATTACGTACTAACCTATATATTTGATAACGCTTATTTATTAAAAATTGGATCCTTACACTCATATTTTTATAGAATTAAAGTTTACATTTAAATGTCATTTAATACAAGCAATAGATACTTTATTTAAATTTAATACTAATTTTGTATATATAATTGCATGTGTTTTTCATTATAATATCATGAATCAGGATTTTAGAGTCGATACGATCAAATAATGATCCTTTTAAGTCCATTATAATTTCAAGAGTTTAGTGTAGGACTCAAATTCTCCTTTCAAGGGAAAAAGTGAGATAAAAATTAGGCAAACAACCTCTGCACGCTTTTTCTTATATTGTGAAGGTGATTTTCACTTCATGGATGAATATTACACACTACACCCTCTTAATTTCTCTATACTTTTAGAAGTGTAAGGAATAATTCAAATCCCGATTTAAGTTTTACATCGACAAAGTTAAATATCATATAAAATAAAAAGTTAATAAACTTATATGATTTTAGATTAAAAGTGATATAATCTTTTTTATATAAATAGAAATTAGACATATTTATGTAATCTCAATTTAGTAACTCTTAACTCTAAAAGTCCAACATAAAGTTATGACTTAATTCATACTCCAAGTCAAAAGAATAATTTTGGTTGTACAACTAACCCTCAGTACTGTTTGACCATTTCAAAATGAAGCACCAACAAAGCAACAGAAACCAGAAAGTGCTCCGGCTTTTCACACAGGGGAATTACGACCTTGTTCTCAAATGAAAATTGGCTTGTATACTTCAAACAATGTGCTTAGTTTGAAAAGAATCGAACCGAACCGGGTCCTCATCAAATTTTATGGAACCGCGAGAAAATAATACAAAAACCTGTCAAATTGATATATTATGATAATACGGTTTTATTGAATATAACATATCTTTCAGATCAAATGTTTTAACTTTATTGTTACAGTGAATTATCAATCAAATGTCATTTTTATTAAAACTTGCATATATTGTTTATAAATGAGTTAACTTTAAATTTATTTATTTTTATATTTCAAATTTACCTGTCTTTTCTTGTTGAAAGCTAAACAGTACTTTAAATTTATTATAATAGATTCATTACATATTAATAATTCATACGTTATTAGTACAACTAGAAAGTCCATTGAATGCATTTATATTTGTAAATATAACATTCCAATAAAATCTAGTAATTAGTATAATAGTATGTTTTTTAATCGTGTATTATATTTTAATTTTAAAAACATAAATTAAAATAATAGTTTCAATTTATCAATAAAGATCTTGTAAAAAAGTTATTATACATAGAAAAATTTACTCAATATGCATTTATATTTGTAAATATAACACTTCAATAAAAACTAATAATTAATATAACAATATTATTTTTTATCTTGTATTATATTTTAATTTTAAAAAACATAAAATAAAATAGTAGTTTGAACTTATTTATAAAAATATTGTAGAAAATTATTAAATAATATAAAAAAAATACTGGGTTCCTCTTGGCAGATGCCATCACACTTCACCAATGACAGGATCATCTCTGAGAAAGAAGAGACTAGACAAAATATTCAGAATTTGAATTCTTGGTTCAATGGAAACGTGTCGTATTCCTTTTTTTCAAGACATGCAT
>Ga0214542_1011750_pt1 | contig 11782 bp, 1 predicted proteins | sample CNSS1metaG_FD_160096 | JGI IMG/M metagenome (GOLD analysis project Ga0214542, IMG submission 160096) | Root nodule microbial communities from cowpea collected in UCLA plant growth center, Los Angeles, California, USA - CNSS1 | ecosystem: Host-associated > Plants > Roots > Nodule | place: USA...
TATATATATATATATATAATTTGAATTAAATTTTGTACGCTTAGATCGTGTTAAAATTAGATTGCAATTCACAACATAGTTTTGTCTTTAACGATAATTAAGATTACAAAATTAGAACATCATGATTTATCCCTACAAAATTTAATTCAATTAGACAATACGCCATATTATGTCCTGTAAAATAATAAAGTTTCAAAATTATAAAATTTAAAAATTATATAATTTAAAATTGTAAAACTTTAAAATCATAAAATATAAAATTATAATTTATTAAATTTTAAAATAATAAAATAATTTAAATTTATTAAGAACTCACCTCGTGAGAATCTAGAAAATGAGATTTTATAGAGTTTAGAAAAATGGATACTCAATTATTTTAATATTAAAACTACTAAAGTATAAATAGAAATTTTTATTTGTTTACTTGAGAATGACTGATGTTTTAGTGTTAGGTTTACAGAGGGGTTTCACTGGAGAGAACAACATAAGACACTGACACCACTCTCAACCCAAAACCTTAAGGCAACGGGTTTATGGGTCTTGATTCTTATATAGTGCTCTACTTTTTCAATTCTGGTCAATGTGGGACTTAAACTCACACTTGGATTCCTAACATTTAGTTGTGCATCTAAGATAAATTGATATTGGTATTGTTGAGGTCTCCCTCAAGCCGACCTCAACTTAATCGATTAAGTTGAGGTCGACCCGAGGAAGACCTCAACGGATATTCATGATGAATTTGTGTTTTGGTACTAGATTGGTATCTGTTAAGGTTCCTAGGAGGTTTGACTTGATTTTCATTATGTAGAATTATGCAGAAAACATGTTCTGCATAATTATGTAGACTCGCTAGGTGAGCTATTACTCGTTGGACGAGTTTTTAAGTCATAAGCTCCCAGACTTTGGAAGTCGTTAGGCGAGGCTACTCGCTGGGCGAGTTTCAGAGTCAAAGGCTTTCTGACTTCGGAGTCGCTGAGCGAACAATTCTCGCTGGCAAATTATTTGAAAGATTTTCCCCTAGAGTCCCTGTAATAAACTCGTTGGGCGAGCCATTTGGTCGTTGGTTGAAAAGGACAATTTTGCCCTTATCGCCTAACGAGAGGATGTGCTCACTAAGCAAGTGGGTCAAAATCTGAACATTTACTTACTGAGTTATTTGAGAAAGCTTGTGACTATTACGAATGTTTATTTTGATAAATGATTGAGGAATGAGTATGTGATAATACTAATTCAAGGAGAATCAATAGTGATTGTTGTAGTGTAAGTATTTATGTGGGGGTTCAGTTGAAAGTTATCTTAACGCTCTAATGACCATCAATATTTCAGGTAGACAAGGATGGGGCATGTGGTGAGAGGAGCAGGAAGTCCTAGCATAGGAGTTTTACCTTGACCAAAGGTATTAACGGACTAACATTGTGTGTGGTATTATCTATCGCTATAAAGCATTGGGCATTGGATGCCACCACAAGCACAACTTACCAGAACTCGACATTGATGCTTGTATCCGGATTAAATCAAGTCTAAGCTTTAGATATCTGTATGAAAATAATTGATTGTTCATGTATGATTTATGTTAAAGTATTGCGAATTGATGTGATTCTTTAAATTCATTAGCTTACATTTTTTTCTTGTGTTTTGTTTTCTAATATATATTTCCTTTTGCAATGATTATCAGATTTGTGTGAATAGTTGAAGATTTTGAGACTGGAAAAAGAAAAGGGAAAAGATGTCACTTTATAGTTATATTTAGATTTTTTAGTACTATTAGATCCTGGTTTTTCTTTTGAAAAACTCGTTATACTTTATTTTGTATTTCAATTTATCTATTTTGGATAACTGGAATATAAGATAGATTTATGTATTAATCTTTTATGCTTTGCTTTATGAAATGTTTTGTTTAACCGTTTATAATATTAGATGAATACTACATATTATATCATACAAATTCATTAAGAACTCAACCGAAAGTTTAAAAATTTATTAGAACCTAAAATATAATTAAATCTTAATTATATTAATTTTAGTTCGTTTTATACAAATTAAACTAACTACAACTCAAATTAAATATAATAAAATAAAGAAATTAAAAAAACAGCATAAATATAAATATTTAAATAACAGGTAGTAAATACATTCCTCAATTTTTAGTCTCATCACTCTTACGTATTATTGACATTACATCACACTACATGAAAAATTGTGGATATGCTTAATTGACAACAACTCATCAATTAAAAAGTTGTTACGCAAATATTAAAAAACAAAAAACAATAATTGCTGATCTAAAAAGTCTTTGATGTGCTTAATTTCCAAAAAAAAAAATTCTACTGGAAAAAAAGAAATTAATTAACTCAGGGATAGTTTTAGTGTTTTTCTCATATATGGTTTTGTTACATTTAGCTGTTAATACTGTTAAATTCATCGTAAATCTGCAACATCAATATATGATGAGCTAGAAAGAATGAAAGAATTTACTGTGCAATCTTTTTATGGTTCTGTTTTGTTCTTACAACATTTTAAATTTATTCGTTTTATGAAAATTAACGTGTCAATTGTTATCCACTAATATTTAATAAAATATTTTATTTCAAAGGTAATATGTGACGGGATATTATTTCTATTATTACAAAAATATTATCAATCAAATAAACAAATGCCGTGTGGAGAATGAAATCAACCAAGCACATGGTGTGTTTTGTAACAGAGAGAATTATTTTTTATTATTACTTAGACGAGGACAGAAAAAAAAAAACTATGAGCCTCGTTTCCTTCTTTTTTTTTTCTTATAAAAATCTTGTTTCTCCTATTTCGTTAAAACAAAATTAATACTGAATAAAATAAGTTTATATTAAAGAGATGGTAATTAAATAGATAAAGTCCTCGTTTCATAAAATCTCTCATTCTTAATTTGATTTGAGGGTAAGAGTGAGAAAAAAATATGTAACATTTCAATTAATAGTTTAAAAACTACTAAACAAATTAGTAAATGTTGATAAATCAAGAGGGATAATTGAAGACAAGTATAAAATATTAATACAATAGATATACAAACTATACAAACATATAAATATATAAAGATCAACAATGTCGAATCTTGATCAAAAAATTTGGAGGGGTCAAAACAATATAATTATTTGATTATTAGATTGGATCATTAGTATAATGTTTCAAAAAATAACTCCTCTAAATAGACAATTTGATCATTAGGTTGGATCATTAGTACAACAATACTTCAAAATATGTAAAAAAGTAAAATTTATCTTGTTTTCATCTTTACCAACCACTTCTCTTCTATCATTTCTAAAGAATGAATCTATGATTTTATTCTTCATCAATATACTTTTAACAAAGTTAATATTAAAAAATAATTTATCATAATCTATTGAAAAATTGAGATACGTAATTATTAAAAGAAAAATACATTATAATCAAGTCACAAAATCGGTTTGAAAAAACACATAACATATTATTTTTTTTCCTATATTCCTAAAAAATGAATATATAAAGATTCATGAAATAAAAAATAATGTTAATAACTATTAAACTAATAGTTCATTATCAAGTGAGACAAGAGAGTTACCTTTTTTTTCTTCAAGGAAGAAAGAAAACAAATGATAAATCAGAGTAAAAGTAATGAATTTGTATTTAACTTTTTTTTTCTTCAAAAACAAAAAGAAAACGTATGAGGCTGAAAGATGAGTACAAGTATGTGAAAACCTAAAAAGATAATGAGAAATAAAATAAAAAATATCTTAATGAATATTTGCTTTAATTATTCTTTTGGTTTTTTGTTTCCAAAAATGTAAGTTAGTCCTCTAGTTGATTTAGTCTTAATTTGATTCCGATTTTTTAGTCAAAATTTGATATTTTTTTATAAAAACAAAGATAAAAAATAATTAAACCTAAATATTTTTACTCTTTATTATATTTAATTTTATGTTTTATTATTTATTAACATTAAATATTATATTTTATAAAAAATTAAAAAGACACAATTTAATTTTTATCAATTTTTAAAATATGCTACTTATAATTTAAAAATTTTCAAAAATATATATAATTTTAAAAAAATCAAAAAGTATATATAATTTAAAAAAAATCAAAAATATTTTGGGGGGCCACAGTCCCTCCCCGCTCCTTATATAATCCGTCTGAGGACCAAGCATGGGATGTTTAAGAGTTTTTCAAAAACTATAAAAACAATAGATTATCTCACAACTAAAGAGCCTATTTTGTAGTCTCACTACTGTCCATCATAGGGGTATCCTCACATGCACTCTCCTATATTCACACAATTAAGTGATCATTGCAAAAGAGATAATCAAACACAAACACACAACAAGATAAACTAATGTGAACAAGGAACATTCATATAAATCAAGATCAAATTACAACTCTTATGCCACAAGATAACACATAAGCACATCTATACACACAAAAACAGTTGACATTAAACTCAATTATCTAGATACATGCACTTAACATCAGACTCACGGATTTTGTGCACTTAAATGTAGGTGATAATCAGAAGTGGACCTATGAAGGGACATAGGGGGGCCATGGCCCCCCAAAACTTTTATATTTACATAATTTAATTAATATATAATTTTAAATATATATTTAAAAATTAATATTTTGAATATATTTAATATTTTAAAATTTTTTATATATTTATATTTAATATATTTCTATTCTTTCTTTTTTATTTTTCACATTTTCAATTTTACCTTTTTAATATTTTTAAAAATAAAAATAATTATTTTATTAACATTATCTTTCAAGTGATCACTTATTTAATTTAATATTTTTTTATTTGACTATTTTTATTTGAAACTTAACTATTATAAATGAAAATTAATTATAGTAAAATTATAAAAAATATTTGTATTTATTTTATAATTATAATGATAACAATAATTATAATTTTATTATTTTTTATCATCTTAAAAAAAGTAAATACAATGTTTTTACCAGTTTATATAAATATTTTAAATTTAATTTTTTAATTTTTATTTTTGTTCAAAAATGTGAAGTTAGTCCTCCAATTTTTTTTAGTCCCAATTTGATCTCAATTTTTAAAAAAATGATACAATTTGGTCATTTTTTGTTAAATTTTCTGAATCAAATCAAGATTTTTTAATCAAAATTGAAGTTGTGAATAAAAATGATTTGTTTTGTTTGTGTAACTGACCTAATCTTAGAGTCAGTCATGATAAAAAATCATTGTTCTGCTTCAAGAAATTTAACGAAAATAATCAAATTGCATCAATTTTTAAAAAAATCAGACCAAATTGAGACTAAAAAAAAATAGAAGACCAACTTGACATTTTTTAACAAAAAATGGAACAAAAGAGTAATTCAACCAAAATTTTGGCACCCTCAAAATATTGGTCGAAGATCCGCCACTGATAATAATGATTTCTTTTTATTCAACATGTTTTTAATTAAAGATATTAAAATTAGTTGTTGTTTTAGATTAACCACAAAACTTTATATTTTTTAATATATGAAAAAGAATAAGCAAAAATAATAAGATAAATAATTAAGAAAATGTAAAATTGTGAATAGTCGCAATATCAAAAAAGTTTAACACATATTCAATTAAAAATATCAAAATTTATGAGAGACTTAAAATTTAATTAAGTATTTTTTATGCCATCCATCTTAAGTTTTCATTTTATTTTAACTATTTAGCTTTCTATGCATTTTTTTTTTCTTATTATAGTATACCATTTTGAGTTCAGAATATGTTTTCTTTCTTACACTTTACTTTTCACGCACCATTTATATTTATACCAATGTCCCTTTCATATATGTATTTTTTTAGTCACTTGTTATTTTCTTGTGAATTTATAGAAAGTAAATTGAAATATAATAAAATATAGGTCACACATCTTAACTTTTTTACTAATTTCCTCTATGAAATTTAAACTTTTGACGATCTTCTACTTTTCTGGCATTTTTCTCTTCTATCTTGCGAAACCTTTTATTTACCATCATGTGTCAAAATCATATTTTTTGAATTATTGCATTTGGTTGGTTTGATAATTTTCTAAACCAGAAAAGATAACGTAGCTCAGAACATAGATCTTGCTAGGGTAGGAAACAAATGGTTCTAGATTTTCTTTATAGCATGTTTAGAAACAACTTTGAGTTTTCATATAATACAATGTTTTCTTGTTAAAATCAAAGGATAATATGTTCACATGGACCTTTCAAGCATGCATTAGATTCATCATCAAGTTGACTTTTTTTTTTTTTTTTTAATTTGAATCATTAGATGATAGGTTTTGGAAAAAGAAATATTTTCACACTTGATCAAACACACCCACTTGACAATTTTATTTTAATGATGTAATATTATAAATTTATTTTAATTTGAAAATAGAAAAATAAAATTAAAATGTTAATATAACTAATTTTCAAATAGTTAATTTTTATTATAAATAAACTTTCAAGGTACCAATTATTTTTTTCAATGAATAAGACATGAGATAAACAAATAATTGTCCTGAATATACTATGTATTCGTTCATAGCGGTTCTATTATTTTATTTTTTTTAGAATTTGTTATCCTATATGTATAATAAAAAATTACCGTTATATATTTTCCGATAATTTTTAAAAATATGTGTTAATTATTTTAGTGATAAAATAAAATAAATAAAATAAATAATTACTTAAAATATAATATAATTCTCACTTTTTTATTTTTTACTTTTATGGATTTATTGTTTGTCTACACATTCTTTAAATTAAAATATAATTTATAATATGATATATAATTCATATAGGGCATAAATATAAATTAAAATCCTACGAAAAGAAGATATATTAAAATATTAAATAACATTCCAAAACTTGTGTATCCCCACCTAGTACTTAAATGTATGGACAAAAGAAACATGATTCTCATTCAAACTCTGTAGCGGTGATGGTGGGTCAGTCAACCAATAATACAATATAAAATATTATTAGTAAATAGTTGAAGTGGCCAATAATACTGAAAACATAGTAGCATGACATTAATTGAGGTAATAGTTAAATGACTCATTAAATAGTTAATTAATATTAAAATTTAATTGTAAATTTATCATTTCGCACATTCATTTTTTTTGTAATTAACCTAGATATTTTCTCCATATTATGTAATCAATGATGGGCTCGAAGTGACTGCACAACAAATCACAAAAAACAGGTGATTATTTCATTTATTTATTCAAATAACTACGTTTACCTAATAATTTTAAAATTTGATATTTATAAAATTAGTTGCAGTTAAAGCTCAACTTCTTTTTTTTCACGGTTAAAAATACTTCAAATTCTACGTTTTAAGTGAAAATTGAAATTATTTTTTTTAATTTTATTTAATTTAGTTTTTTTATAATTTTAAAAATATATGAATTTAATTATTTTAATTAAATTTGTAAAATATATTTGATTTTTCAAATGAAATTAATATGTTTTATGATAATATTTGAGCTGTTTAAATCGTTTGACATATTTTCGTTTTAATGTTAATTAAAAAATGTATTTAAAACATCAAATAAAGTTAACAAAAATTGATTAAATAATTAAATTATTACATTTCTAAATATATGGGACAAAATTTTAAAAAATTGACTAATTTTAATTTTTACTAAAAAGTTAATGATAAAAATATTCTTAACCCAAATTAAAAAGTATGAACCTTATTTAAAACAGAAATTCACTTTTAGCCATTAACAAATCATTTATAAGGTTGTCGGAAATATTTTAATGAAGATGTATAGATAATTAAAATGGTAGATTTCCACTATCTTACATAATATTAAAGAGATGAGGATTTTAAAATTAAAATTTAGTTACTAAACTTCAGATGCTAAATTTTTCTTAAATATCAACTAAACTATTTTAAAATAATAATTCGGTAGCATTTTATTTAAATCAATCGAAATGGAATTACATAAATGGGTACAAGTGATATCATAGTAAACATTACATACTATAACATACTAATGAAAAACATTGTAAAATATGAAAAAAGAAAAATGATATAAAATATTATATAACTATTTAGGTATTTTTAGAAGTCTATAAATAAGATAGTTAGTTTATTTTTATAAAAATTTTATCTCTTAACCATCATTCTCTCGAAGTTGTTTTTAAGATATATATAGAATAAATCGAGTTTTTAGATCTAAAAAAACTAATAGAATATGATGAGAAAATGAGAAATTCTACCCTATTAGATTTATAGATGTATGAAGGTATAAGTTTAAGTCTATTTATCCTCTAAGAGTTTAACTAGAAAGAGTTTATGATTTTTCTAATTATATTTTCTGATAATTTTTCTAATTGTAATTTGTCAATGGGATAATATTGTCTAGGATTCTAAAAGAAAGATAAGGTTTGGGTTACGACATTCCTATTTAAGAAAAAGATGAACAGAATTGAGGTTAGGGAATAACATTTAAAGATAATAACATTGATATATAGTATGTGATTGTCCTTATGGTAAGACTTTCATGTTTGTGGGATAATATCATTTGATAATGATTTCTTATTACAATGTGTGTCAAACTTCTTTAACTATTCTCACCCTATAAATATCTTTGTCAATTCTTAAAAGAGAGTGGTAAAATATTAACTTTAGTGCAAAAACTTTCGCTAACACCCTTGCTACATCAATATACTTAAAGTATAAAGTGTCCCTATGTAGGAATATAAAGGTACGAAACTATAAAAAATAAGTCAAAACACAATAAGGAAGGGTTGAATTATGTTTCAAAACTTTTTGAAATTTTTTGTAACATATTGTCAAATATCAAATAGTCAAAAGATGGTTTTTATTGACATATAATGTGTCATAACCTTTTCTAAAGATTGGTTTGTGAATATCTCTTTCCAAGATTAATTACTGTTAAATAATATGCAGTCTAAAGAGATAAGGTAAAGAATGATTATATTATGCTTTTACACTAGTTTATTTGTTAATAAATATTATGTCCAATTTCAAATCAATTAATTGAGTTTCATTAGGCAAACTACTACTACAACATACAACATGAATCATTTGGACTTTATCCATTACTGACTAAAACTAAGTATTATTTGGACCACATCCACTCCTCGCTAAACACCTAGTTTTATTTGAAACAAAAATATTATTTAGAACGTAACCACTTATAGCTAAAATTGAGCGTGCTTTAAAATTAGACATGTCAAAGTGAGTCAACTCACACGAGTTGGCTCACAACGGGTTAAGTTAAAAATTAGTAAGCCCAACCTAACCCATTTTATGGTGAGCTCAAATTTTAGCCTTTTCTAATTAACTAATAGAGACTCAACAAAATTTATATTACAACTTCTCCAAAATAAATTTTGTGAAAATACTTCTTCATCTTATCTTATTTGATAGAGTTATTTGTGACTATTAGTCATATTAAGCCTATAACCATCAGGAAACAAATATCCTTCAACTTAAGCATCAAATTTTCCAAAGTCATAGTTGAACCAAAAAGTGTGTGTATCTTTTTACAATAGTTTAACCAAGAAGAAGCAACATGTCATTTAGTAGCAAGAAGTGATTGACTCTCACTTCCATAGGCAACTCCTATTCTCACCTCAAGAGTTGATACAAAAGAATACAAAGTGTTTTTCCAAATAAAATTGTCGTAGCAAGAAGCTGAAAAATAAATAGAACAATTATTAGATTAATTAAAAGAAAAAGATTAAACCAATTTCTTAGTAATGCAGAAAAATTGGTGACCAGACCCAATAACTAAAGAAAGAAAATATAATAGTAAACTAATGCTAAATGCATCAAGGGTTAATAGTTACTTGCTACTTTCAAATATAAAATATATCAAAACCACAAAATAGGGATACAATAACAATTTAAGTTGTTAAGTTTGTGATACAGTAATAATGGTTGTTGTAGAACAAGTTCTGAGATTGATAGATTCATTCTGGTTATAACTACAAGATCTAACATAGCTAATTGACTTCACAATGCTGACATCTTGTCTTTTCTAAAAAAGGTGTTTGTCTGAAACAACTTTGAACTTCTTATTCTAGATACTTTTTATGTTGACAAGATATCGTGGAATCTTTTTGAAATAATGAAAAAACATATATTTCTTGCAAGCATAAAAAGCAAACATTTTTTACATATATAAAAAACAAACATATATATCTCTTAGACAAAGTATACTTATCGTCTATTTGAGCAAAATTTTATTTGAGAAAGTATAATTACTTACATTTATTTAACCAAAAAACTTAACACTTATTTTTCTTAGAAAAAGCATCTATTAAACGCATTTGCATCTATCTAGCTATACAACTTCTATATGATAAATTAAATTCAATACTTATGATCTAATATAAAATTATGTTTATACTTTAGTTATTTATTTATTTAAGCACATTTAAAACAAAACACAATATTTGTAAAGCTTACATCTAACACAAACACATTAATAAACTTTTCAAAATAATCTTTACTCGCAGGACTCAAAATAATCTTTCATACATGTAAATGATTTTTTTTTTTTTTAAGATGAAACAAATGTTATAGTTTTCCATTGCGTATATGAACAATAAATCTCTTTTACCTCAACGTCACCCACCCCATTTATGAGCATCATATCATTCCGATGTGTTTGAACTTCACATCCTTTTTACTCAACAATGATTGTGTTATCATATTAAACATGATTACACCATTTAACTCTTCCACCGAATAGATTGACATATATAAGTTTCAATTTAACACTCATTGCCATGTCCCTTCCTTCCACACGTGCCTCATGGAATATTAATATTCAACTTCACATTCTTGATTCTCATCAAATCCAACCCTTTTTCTACTCCTAACATTCTTGAAAATCTCTCACACTATCCCCAATTTTAGGAAGACTTTGCATAAGTCTTTCTCAACACACCCTTTTGGAATTCCAAAGAAGAAAAAATTGTGATGTTTTTCTCTCATCATCCAATGTCACTCCTTTTCTTCTATTCAATTCACTTAATAAAACCCATCAACAAATTTGTTAATCCAAATATATTAAAATAAAGATTTTAAGTTTTGTAAATGAAAATATATAATTGGAAAGAGATACTTCACAAGAAAAATAGTAAACAAATTTTCTTAAAACAAAAAAATAACTCTTGCCAAAACTTATAGATACCAACATCTAGACATGTCAAAGTGAGCCAACCCGTGTGAGCCGGGTTGGCTCACCACGAGCCGGGTTCAAAATGAGTGAACCCAACCCGGCTCACTTTCTGGTGAGCCATAAATTTTGTAACCCGGCTCAACCCACCACGGGTTGGTGGGTTAAGTGGGTTGGCTCACCAACCCACCTAAAAAAATTATTTATTTATCTTTTTTTATTATTCAAATATTTAAATAAATTTTTAAGTAACCCATGAGATGACAATCATAGTAAAATCAAGAACCACTGTTTTGATCATGCTCACCACCAATATATGAAGAATTATTTCCAAGAAAGTATCCATTAGTCTAAGAAAGCATGACTAATATTACAAATTTTCTGTCATGCTATTCAACAAAATATAAATAAAAAAAATTATACATTTTTTTCATGCTAATTTAGAAAAAATTGTTTATAAGACGGTTACTTGAGTAATTTACTATAAAGATTATAATTAAAGATTAAAGTATCAACATATATATAACTTGACAATCAAATTAATTAAACATTCAAATAATTCAAATATAATTAACATTCTAGCATTTAAAAATATGAAATTGTGAACAAATATAATTGGAGTA
>Ga0214542_1011752_pt1 | contig 11780 bp, 7 predicted proteins | sample CNSS1metaG_FD_160096 | JGI IMG/M metagenome (GOLD analysis project Ga0214542, IMG submission 160096) | Root nodule microbial communities from cowpea collected in UCLA plant growth center, Los Angeles, California, USA - CNSS1 | ecosystem: Host-associated > Plants > Roots > Nodule | place: USA...
ATAATATAAATAAAAATATAAAATATTTATATATTTATTAATATATATATATATATATATATATATATATATATATATATATATATATATATATATATATATATATATATATATATTACGTTTTAAAATACTCTATTAAAATATATTATATAATATATAAATATTATTTTAACGGTATATATCATTAAAACATTTGATTATCTCGTATACAATTTGCTTAATATTTTCTTAACTTCACTCTATCTTATTTCTTATAAAATCGTTTAAAATATTTTTTGTAGATTATAACTTACAAGTGGTTTTATCTTTTACTTAAAATATTTAACTTTATTTATATATTTTTTATAATTATTATAATTTGTAGGATCTCACAAATATACTTCTTATAAATTTAAAAATAACTCTTATAATTCGCAAGGGCAGGAACGGCCTGGTGGCAGCGACTTCGACGTAGCATAGCAGCAGCAACGTGGAAACTTCCGAACAACAACGCAGTCGCAGCAGTAGTGGCACAGTGCCAGTGTGTAGTGACAACACACCCAAACAGTAGCGTTAGCAAACCTCGCAGTAGGACGCAGTGGCAACGATGGCCACGACAGCAGGGAAGTGATGGCAACGGTAGTAGGGACATTGTGCGGTGGCAATGGCACGGTGGACGTCACTGTAGAATCCAAGCAGCAGCGGTAGCTGGTGGTGGTCGCAAGGACGACTTCGCACTTGAGCAAGGTGGATCTCGCGGTGGCTGGCGCAAATGTAATGGAGGTGCAACATGAGACTGAAAGAGAGAAGAGTGGGCCCGAAGAGAAATAGTGAAAAGGGTTTTCTTTTAACCCTCGGTAAGCTCATCCACGACGGTTCTGATGACCACTGTCGTGGTTATCACACCCTAAGCACATGCACGACGATTTTAGAGACCACCGTTGTTGTTATTATAAACAACAACAATAGTTAGGTAATAAGACCGTCGTTGTTCTCTCTGCAATGGCCAATAACGATTGTTTGGGGTAAAACCATTGTTGATTTTGTGCAATTATTTACAACAAAATCCACTGCCTTTTTTTTCACAACGTCTGCGCTAGAACTGTTGATATTTAGTGTCGTAGAACAATATTTCTGTATCAGTGATTGTGCCTCATGAAGTTGTTCAAGCTGACTTGATTTCTAGGTTCATTGTTAGTAGTTTGCTATTGAATCACATTGATCATTCGTTAGATGGCCTACGTGATCTCATTAGCAAGAAGCATTGGGTTTGACGTACCAGGTCCACGACGTGCCATTTGGACCACACACATCCAATTAAAATAAAGAAAATGATATTTCAACAAAAGTATTTGACAAGTTTTTGACAACGGTGACATGGTAGCGGTTCTTTTAAATTTTTATTACCAAAATGTAAGTTAGCACGTGCGGCGAAAAGAAAGGAAACTGAAATTAAAATGTAAGTTAGAGAGAGAAAGTGAAGAAGAGAGAAAAGGGGAAAGTGAGGGTGCGAGGGTGCGAAGTGAGAAGCCGTATCGAGAGAGAGAGAGAGAGGAAGCAAGGTCGCCGGAGTTTCTGGTTCACTAAAAGTGAGATTTTAGAAAGAGAGAGGATGGGAGAAAGCGAGAAACGAACAAAGGGAGAAACAGGAAAGCGAGAAAGATAGAGAGAAAGAGGGATAAAGCGAGAACGGGAATGAGAGAGTGAGAGGAATGAAGCATTGGAGATTAGTGGTGGAAAATAGCAGTCATTGTTGCCGTTTGGGTGGGTTACCGAAAACAGGTCGTAGAGGAAGTCGTCGACGACAACGAATTCGTCTTCCCGAGCGTACAATTAATATTGTGTTGGGACATTTGTTAAAAGAAAAAGGATATCGGGAGTTAATCGAATTAGTCAATTCTCCTTTATGTAAATGTTAGGCAGTGCATGAATGATGGATAAAAGAATTTGTAAATTACTGAATTCATGAATCAATGATCTAAATAGCATATGTAAATAAACTTTACTGAAGTCTGCACTGAACAGACTAAATGTAACTCCCCACTTAGTTATGTGTCACTCCCCACTTATTTTTCGATTTGTTGTTTTGTGATTTGTGTGTTGTTTGGCAAAGCACCCAATGTAGTTCATGGAGATTGGGTTATGGAGAAGAATTTGTAAGTCATTGAATGAAAGAGCAATGATCCAAATACCATATATAAATGACTTTGACTGAAGTCTGCACTGTCAATACAAAAACGTAAATGTTACTCCCCACATAGTTATTCTTTACTCCCCACTTAGTTTTGGATTGTTTTATTTGGTTTGTGTCTTGTTCATCAAAGCACCCAGTTTAGTTAATGGATCATGGTTGATGGAGAAGACTTTGTCAATGATTGAATGAAAGAGCAATGATGCAATTACCGTATATGAAAGAACTTTACTCAAGTCTGCACTGTGCAGTCAGAACATTGTGCGTAACTCCCAACATAGTTATTCGTTACTCCCCATTTAGTTTTGGATTGTTTTATTTGGTTTCTGTGTTGTTCATCAAAGCACCCAGTTTAGTTAATGGAGCATGTGTGATGGAGAAGAATTTGTCAATGATTGAATGAAAGAGCAATGATGCAAATACCGTATATGAACGAACTCTACTCAAGTCTGCACTGTGCAGTCAGAACATTGTGCGTAACTCCCCACATAGTTATTCGTTACTCCCCACTTAGTTTTGGATTGTTTTATTTGGTTTGTGTTTTGTTCATCAAAGCACGTAGTTTAGTTAATGGAGCTTGGGTGATGGAGAAGACTTTGTGAATGATTGAATGAATGAGCAATGATTCAATTACCGTATATGAACGAGCTTAACTCAAGTCTGCATTGTACAGTCAGAACATTGTGCGTAACTCCCCACATAGATTTTCGTTACTCCCTACTTAGTTTTGGATTATTTTATTTGGTTTCTGTGTTGTTCATGAAAGCACCCAGTTTAGTTAATGGACCATGGGTGATGGAGAAGACTTTGTCAATGATTGAATGAAAGAGCAATGATGCAAATACCGTATATGAACGAACTTTACTCAAGTCTACACTATGCAGTCAGAACATTGTGCGTAACTCCCCACATAGTTATTCGTTACTCCTCACTTAGTTTTGGATTGTTTTATTTGGTTTGTGTTTTGTTCATCAAAGCACCTAGTTTAGTTAATGGAGCATGGGTGATGGAGAAGACTTTGTGAATGATTGAATGAATAAGCAATGATTCAATTACCGTATATGAACGAACTTAACTCAAGTCTGCACTGTACAGTCAGAACATTGTGCGTAACTCCCCACATAGATTTTCGTTACTCCCCACTTAGTTTTGGATTGTTTTATTTGGTTTCTGTGTTGTTCATGAAACCACCCAGTTTAGTTAATGGACCATGGGTGATGGAGAAGACCTTGTCAATGATTTAACGAAAGAGCAATGATGCAATTACCGTATATGAATGAACTTTACTCAAGTCTGCACTGTACAGTCAAAAAATTGTATGTAACTCCCCACATAGGTATTCCTTACTCCCCACTTAGTTTTGATATCTATTATTTCGGTTTTGTGTTGTTTGACAAAGATCCCAGTTCAGTTCATGGAGCTTGGGTGCATGGAGAAGACTTTGTAAATCATTTAATGAATGAACAATTATCCAAATTGAGTATATAAATGACCTTCACTCCAATCCGTGTTGTACTAGCAAAAACATACATGTAACTCCCCACATATTAATGAGTAAGTCCGCACTTTGATTACAGTATTGTGCTTTCCCTATACTGAATTTAGACAAGTGCTCCTTTGAATGTCCATTTGATGATAGAAATTACATTTTGAGAGACTAAATGAATGTTCAATGTTCCAAAATGATACACTTGATTGAGTTTAGTGAAAGCTGGAACATTTTAAACATACAGTGTATTGTAGCTCCCCACATACGTTTGCGGTACTCCCCAAAACGATGTTTAACATAGTTTTAGTGAATAAACCACTTGAAGTTTTGATACGACGAACAATAGGGACAATACTAAGTAAATGGTTGCCGCCGACGAAGGAAGGTGGCCGCAGAGTTCGAAAAACACTACCAACTCCAAAAGCTTCGTCTTCTGGATGATAGGGATAGTCTACCCGAAAACTGTAACTATCCTCCACTAATGACGGTGAAATGCTTTCTCACCCTCGCACCCTCACTTTCCCCCTTTCTCTCTTCTTCACTTTCTCTCTCTAACTTACATTTTAATTTCAGTTTCCTTTCTTTCCCACCGCATGTGCTAACTTACATTTTGGTAATAAAAATTTAAAAAAACCACTGCCACGTCACCATTGTAAAAAACTTGTCAAATACTTTTGTTGAAATATCATTTTCCTTAAAATAATGCAACATTACAACCAAAACACCCATAACATTACAAGACATTACAATATAATCATCAACACGTCACAAGACACAAAATCACAAAACAAAACCATATCGAGCTCACTTCCCAAAACCCTAACAAATTTTCGAAAATCGAACGACCTTAAAACAATGAAACCTAACTCTTATACCACGTGTATACATAAAATTTTCAAACATCAAAACACAACCTCTTATACGATCCTATTAAACAAGAAACTTCTCAATATTTTATTCATAAAAACCATTCGTTAAAATTTTGGTTCGAATAAAACATCATTAAAATAAACCAAATCGGTTTAAGTCATCAAAGGAAACTAAATACAAATTTCTTCAAATTTTAAAACTTAACAACAATCAAACTATTACATCTTATTCAAAAGTAAATGTTTCCAAATGCTTCATAATAAAACTCCAAAGAACTTTCCCACGAGCTCCTCACAACTATGCATCTACACTAGCATCTGCATCAAACACAAACACAAACACAAAAAACACACAAAAGCAAGGGTTAGCGAAATAGATAAAACAATATACTATTATATCACCAACATATAACTCACCTTGCATGATCACAATATCTTCATAAACTCAACCAAGATAACAAACCATTAGAAGTTTCAAAAACCACAACATGTAATCATCCATATGTTACTACTAAGTAATATCAAACGGTATGACAGTCTCTCATAATCAACAGCTCTACCTTTTGTGTGCAATAACGCCTCTTAGAAAGGGTTTTTCTCCTGTTTTCCATAGACTTACAAGCAACAACTATACCCGCACAATAAAGCCCTGGGTAGTAGCACCCTTGCTAAACTAATGTCAAAGCCTTATGGTTGAAAGAAACCCTTTTATCCGACTCAACAAAGCCCTCTGGTTAAAAACCATCATGGCTTTACGGTTATCAAAGAACTCATAATATCCCATCACATATGTATACACAAACATATAACATCTCCTCATATGATTAAACATACCTCCATTCATCATTTGAATATATCATTTTGTGACATATAATCATCATAGAATATCTCAACAATTGTACCATACATGTATCATCACCTCAGAATGTGTTATTACACTCAAACCAAGAAAAATAGACAAAACAGACAACATAGTGCTCAACATGCGTTTAGCGCCATTTGTATCGTAAAAACCACCACCCAGTGCCAAAAACCAACACTTAACACCCAATGCCTCGTAAACAAATCGCTCAGTGCCTATCACCTTGCAAAAACACTTCCAAAATACAAAAACAAGTGTAAAACACATATTTTGGGTTACTTCAAAAGCAATCAAACATAAAGAAATACCACCATCAACTAACCTTCATAATACTTTATTGATTACCTTTCAACCATCCATTTCATCCACATCGAAACCATATAAACTATCCCATTTTTCTTGTCAACCCCATACACAACAAACATTACAATAATATCCACACAATAAAACATCCCAAATAAATTATAAATAATTATAAAATATAAGTCACACCAAAGGCACACAAACACTTCCAAAATAACTACAAAACCAATATTTAAAATATAAAGACTATAAATGCACATATCCAGAATCAAACGTATGACCACCACCTTATAGCTAAGGCTTTAACCAATTGTGCTACCTTTCACTTTTGTAAAATTATTTATTTATTAATTTAAATAATATCCTCAATCCAAATACCACCGTTGAAATAATAATTATTTTTCCTGGGTCATATAACTTCTAGGAACACTAGAGTGAAGAACATAACTTGTAACGAGTCAGAGGCAATGCAATAGAGGAAGAGTAGACAGGTTCAATCTCAACATCTTAATCAACATCACTTATTTTTATCATTCATTCAAATTGTTTTTAAATTTTCCACAACTTTTGTCACTATTTTATTAATAAACTTTAATAGATCATTCACCAGTGCAGTAAGGGCTTTTGGCCCCGGTTGTTTTTAATATTCTGCCCCGATTCCAGAACCGAGGCATATTAGGGCGAGGCCAAAAGGGGATGGCTTTTGGCCTCGGGTGTGAACCGAAGCCATAGAGCTACTCTTCTACCTCGTTTCTACTGTGAACCGAAGCCATTGTGTCAACGGTGGCTCAGCCGCGTCCGCAATGGAGGCGTTCTCGTCGTGGTAATGTGTTCGTGGCGGTGCTCGTGGCTCGCGCGCAACAGCGATTGTTAGTGGTGGTTTGTGAATCAGCAGCAATCGCGACAATGTTTGTAGATCTGGTATTTTGATTTGCAGGTTTCGCAATCGCAGATCTGGTTTGCGCAACTACTGATGGCGTTGTGTGAATGCGGGAGAGCGCTCTGTGCAGTGAGGTGCTGCACCAGCGGAGGCAACGCCGCAACGGTGGCTACAAGATCAAGGTGGTAGCGATGAAAGAGGGTGGTGGCAACGACGGTGGCGGGGAGAGAGACGAAAGAGCGATGCGACGGTGACGGGAGGTGCAACACAAAGAGGGTTCGCGTTCACGTTCGCCTTCGCGTGGTTGCAGTGGTCGGAGGTGGCTGGTGGTGGCCGGAGACTTTGGTGGTAGAGGTTGCAGCGGAGAGAGAGAGACAGGAAACAGTTGCAGGTTCGAAGCGTGGGGAAGTAGAAGGGTTCGTGAAATTGAAACCCTAAATAAACCCTATGGCTTCGGTTCCTCTAACAACCGAAGCCATATACCCCTTTTTGGCACCGGGTCTTGTTGGACCGAGGCCAAACACCTAACGACTACTTCACTTTTTCAAAAATGCAGTCCCATTTTGACTTCGGGTCTTGTTGGACCGAGGCCTATAGCACTCTTTGGCACCGGTTTTGCGCGAACCGAGGCCTATACACTACTACAAATTCTCATATTACATGAGAATTTACTTGCAAATTTGTTAAAAAAAATTGCAAGAAAAGGCTTTTTTCTGCTATTTTTTCTAAGAATTTTAATTGGCAGGTAATTCCTTTGTGGGTAATTATTTCCTACAAAATTATAAAATTCGCAAGTATTTCTTACAAAATTTGTTGTGAAAAGTGTTTTATACAAAATATTTTTCAAAAAAATTGGCAGCAATTTCCTGCAAATTTTTTTTTCATAACAAAATTTATAAGTATTTCCTAAAAAAAAAAATTCAAAAAAAAATTGGCAAGAAATATGAGTTTTTTTAGTAGTGATAGCTATCTTTGGCTTCGGGTGTTAGCTGAACCGAGGCATAAAACTTGGCTGGAATTGCAAAAATGCCACCGCACCATTATATGCTTCGGTTCCTGGCCAACCGAGGCATATAAGACGAGGTAAAAAAGAAATTCTGCACTAGTGATAGGTTATTATTTTATCAAGTTAAATCTCCGTGGATACATTCTTTGTGTACTACAATCGAACTAGTGCACTCTCTGGAAAAATCTAGATCTGTAACGGTCGATCAGCAACACACAATAATTCATATAAGTGGTTTCATATTTTGCTACCATCTATGCGTTTAAATTTTTTTCATAATAGGTATAGTTTATGTATGTTTTGGTGTGGTCTTCCCACTAACAATTAAAAATAAACTTCTTTTAAAAAAATGAATCACTAAAAGCAATTGCTCCTGCAACTGTCCCAACACTCTCATCTTTTTTGCGTATCTTCCTCAACACCTATCATATGATGTTGTATAAAAGGACGATCCTTGCATGTGGAAATCACAACCACACAAATTGAAGGGTGATAAGTTTTAAAATACTTTTCAATAAAATCTTAAACTCAATCAACACATGATGCAAACACATGTGTCGCCAGCGTAAGGATCACCTCTAACAAATTCACAAAGCACTTGATAAATTATTTCCCCTGTTGTTTCCATATCTTACTCCTAAAGTATAAACGTATATATAGTTTATACCTTACACTTTACATATAATATACTATATACGTTTATATTATATATATATATATATATATATTATTTATTAAGCTTATGTGATATTTATTATATTATCTATTATATATTTATATATTATGTTTTAAAAGATTCCATTAAAATATATTATATTATATATATAAGTATTATTAAAATATTATTTTAACTACACATATCATTAAAACATTTGATTATCTTGTATAAAATTTATTTAATATTCTTAACTTCATTCGATCTTATTTCTTATAAAAAAATTTAAAATATTTTTTTAAGATTATAACTAACAAGTGGTTTTATCTTTCATATCTCTCAGCTTGGGGCAATCAAAAATGTATAAACTCATGTCTTCGTCAATAAATCTTTCTTTTACTGTTGGAAGCTCGGGCAAATATTCCAGCTGCTTGCAGTGTTCCAAGTTCAGGCAGTGAAGATTGGAAAGTCTCTTGATGGTGTTTGGCAGTGTCACAAATTTATTTCCTCCCAAATTTAATATTATTAAACTACTTAAGTTCCCAATTTCATCTGGGATTTTAAGTAGACTGCAGAAGCTTATGTCAAGATACACCAAACACGGGACAGAAAAGGACAACAAAGACCATGACAAGCCACACGAATCTTGAGGTTTTGGACGGTACAAAAAATCGAAAGGCGACATTAGAAGTTTTTTGACCTTTGAGTCCCTTAACATCTTACTATTATGTAAATTTGAACAGCCGGAGAGAATTAATGTCCTAAGAGAAGTGATCCCAGAAAGGATATTCAGATTAAGGACAAGATTTTTACAATTTTTCAAGGGATATGTTTCGAGCTCAACTCAAGAAACCCAACAATCCTACTTTTGAAACATCACTAGAAGCCTTGTAGATAACGCCTGCAGAATCCAACAACTAGGACTTATAGTAACCAAATGGCCTAGCGGGGGACACATACCGCTAGGCGCTAGCAGCTTCCAAACCGCCTGGCGGGAGACACGTACCGCCAAGCGCCAAGCGCCTAAGAACCACCAATTTCTGCAACCACTGCTTGGTGGGACAGTCCACACCGCCAGTCGGACGCTCTCTAGGAGGTGGTTGTTTCCACCGCTATCGCCTAGTGGGACCTTCACCTCCGCCAAGCGCCACCTGTACCAAAACCCCACTGTTTCCTTGCTATCGCCTGACGGGTGCTACTATGCCGCCTGGCGCTGCACTAGTAACCTGCGACAACAAGAAATTTCCAATCCTCTGATTCGCTGATTGCCTAAAGTTGAGCCTATAACTTACATCGTTTTCACCCCAACTTGGTTGGTTCACATCGATACACTTCACACTAAATTGGATTTTTCTCCAACATCACGAGATCAGTTACTTAGCTAGGTTTCTCTCTCAATTCTAGTTCAACAACTTGGTTGCTTATTAACACAAGTTGCCAACAGTACTTATTTCTTAATGTCACATTTGCCTCAATACTAGAGTCACTCTCGTAATTATTCAAAATCCTGATTCTCATTGCACCATACCTTAGCTTGCCTAAATCTTGAATCCCTAATATCAAAGCAGTTTACTTAGCAGTCATTCCCATCCTATTTAAAATATATTCTTTGTTCCTTTGAATGGCTTTCCCACCTAGTCATACACTTCCTTAATCTAGTCATCCAATTTCTACTCTATCATGACTAAGCTTTAATAAAAGTTATACTAAATATTCTCACCTAAACACACCTCCTCGTCCATCCCTCATTCTCAGACTATACACCACCAACCCCGATTAAATTTTCCAATATCCATTGCACATCAAAACCTCCAAAACAGAACTACACCCCGTAGCCACGCAGAGATGCTAACCTTGCGCTGGCGCCTAGCGGCTAACCTCGTGCCGCTAGGCGGTGCATGCCTTTCTGGGCAGTTTCCCAGAACTCCATCACTCTGTGCGAATCTGAAACAACAAACACTCATTTTTGTTCCTTAAATTTTTCCATTCAATTCACTTCCATTATGTAATTAAGATGAACATTCCTGCTAAACCCCCATTATAATTTTTTTTTATTATATTGCTCACTTCGTTTACCCAATATGTGAAATCCCCAATTTCCACCCTAAAATTTACCTTTGTACTGTTCCATCAATTTTCTCCATTAATTATACTTAATTTATAGAAATACCACATTATATCATCACTTAACAGCTTTTACAGGATTTCTGTACGATCAAAAACAACCCAGAATCACAGAATTCCAAAATCGAACCATATTATTTCGCGTCGCCTGGCAGTTCGATAGTCATCGCCAGGCTCTTCATCCAAAATCCAGAAAAACTGGTGCAAAGCTTCGTGTCGCCTGGAAGTCAGGAGCTTACCGCCAGGCGGTTCCTCATCAGGAACCCAGAAATGGCCAGAACTGCATGTGCCGCCTGGCGGCTATGAACAACCCGCCAGGTGGTTTCTGGAATTGTTCCAGAATCCCAAAACTACAACCAGAAACGAACAGTACTCAAACAATTCAACATATATCATGCAATTCGAAACAAATAATAAAATTCTAACGTATAAAACTCCCCTAACCTGGATCCTTTTGCTTATAAGTGGATTGCTTGAGAGCTCCCAATGATTACCAATGGCCTCCCTTTTGACTTCCTCTCAATTCAGCCCCAAACCTCACTCAAACCTCACCAATCTCAATAATTTTTGTGCTCTAACTCTGAGTACAATCCCAGCTTGCCAAAACCCTCACTCTCACCACAATTTTCCCTTTTAAACTTGACTTTAATGTGATTTAATTGCACAAAAACGAAAATGGCATAATGCTGATGTTAATTATGATTTATTTGGCCTTTATGGTTTGTTTTTCAGCTACCTATGGCTGCTCCTTAACCATCTAGGTTTTCTATGCCTTTCCACCTTCATACTAAAAGAATTATTGGCAAAAAGAAAGTTTAATTTGAGTTTACCAAGGTTTGAACCCACAACCATGCACATGTCAAGTCAATGCCAAACCATCGTAACAATTCATGTTTCTTGCTAACTAACACAATTCAATCATTATGTCATAATAAACATGATCAATGTTGATCTCTTGGCAAGCGTACCAAGATTCAACTGGAGTATAATGATTTGAAGTAAGAGTGTCGAACCCACGAGAAACGGATTCAGTTAAAATAATTAATTATCTCGATCACCATATATATACAAAGATTTTAATTTGATTTGACATTAACTATTGCATAAAATTAATACAGTAAAAGCGGAAAATTTTAGAAAAATACAGTAAAAGAAACTGAGATTGAATTCCATCTATCTCCCTTGTCTGTAATCTGGATGAATATAATATATAACATCTGAAAATACCAATATTGATGCACACTCAAAAATCATTTATACCGATCCCTCGCGTATAAAATTCATAAGATTAGTTCCCTGAATATTGATTCCTCACATATTCAACAAACTATCCAGCATTACGGTCGAGTGTTAAAAGCAATTGATATATTGAGATCTATTCCTAGCATCACAGTATATCAAGTATCATTGTTCAAATCAGAT
>Ga0214542_1011755_pt1 | contig 11780 bp, 3 predicted proteins | sample CNSS1metaG_FD_160096 | JGI IMG/M metagenome (GOLD analysis project Ga0214542, IMG submission 160096) | Root nodule microbial communities from cowpea collected in UCLA plant growth center, Los Angeles, California, USA - CNSS1 | ecosystem: Host-associated > Plants > Roots > Nodule | place: USA...
TATATATATATATTTTTTAAATATTCCAAAACCCTTAAATTGAGATTAGTAAGTGCAATTTATGGCACTTTAATTGTTATGAAACCTGTTGATGTTTAATAGAAAACCATCTAATCTTCTCTCCGCATGACCGTATCGATCTATCTCTCTCTATTATAAACATAATAATTCATGTGCTAGAGTTGTGTGAAATGCCTTTGTGTCATTTTTATACATAATATATATATATGTTAATGTGTAAAAATACGAAAAATAAGATTGGTTTTATCTGCATATTTAATTATTTTAAACTTTAAATATCCAATAAAGGAATTGTAACTTTAAATTGTGGGTTGTGTGTAATATATTCTTATTTATCATTCAAAAACTTAATGCAAATGGTATGAGATTTTTTTTTATTAATATTAGTTAGTTAGTTTGTGTACATATGCAAATAAATAAAGATAAAACAGTTAAGTAAAAAATAATTGAGTACGAATCTTATTTAACTAAAATAGTTTGGTAAATATCTTAATTTCTGCTTTTCTTTATAATATTTTACAAATGCTTATGACTACAAAAACAATTAATGAAGCTGTAGATAAAATATTTTACACTTTATAATCATGAAAAATTAATGAAGATAAAGCATTAATACGTAAAATATAATATTTTTAAGAAAGAAAGAGATTATTATATATGTTTACATATTGATGCTTTGGATTTTTAAAGACGTAACAACTCATTCTCGCATTTCTTACTCATTTAATGCTTGGTTTTACGTATTGATAAAAGTTATAATACTTCCTTCTACAGTAAAATCTTTTAACAATATTAGCAATTGCAATACCATCGCAAGAAACAATGGAGCATTATTAAATTTAATTATATAGCCGTATTTAATATTTTATATTTGATTGTTTTTGCGTACATTTAATGGATTAAAATCTTATATCCATTTATAGTATTAATATTTTTTTTTGCACACGTAGAAAAAATTAAATAAAAATAATTAAGTGAAACAATTCATTTAATCTGAAATAATTTTGAGAATATTTTTATGCTCCGTTAATGATATAGTTAAAAAGAAATTGGAATATTTTTATGCTCCGTTAATGATATAGTTTACAAAATTTTGGGGATATTCTTATAATCCATTAATAATATAGTTTACAAAATGTCAACCGTCATGAAGCTGTAATACGTAAACACATTTTAGTTTTCTTAAAAGCAAAATATTAATTATGAGAGAATAACAGAGAAATTATGAAAGAATAACATTGATTCCTTAGTTTTCATAATGACATGTCCATTTTGGCCTATGAAACTTTACGTATTCAAAATTCCTCTATTAATTGTTAGTGATATGTTATAATAATGTTTCCTTCCATAATAATTCCTTTTAATAATAACACAAGTCATGATACGATTTTAAATAAAATGGTAATAGACTAATTAATTTATCTTTTCTTAATCTAAATCAAGTAAAAATGTAAAAAATGAAATTAATTTGTAGCATGAATTTAATAAATTTTTATTTTTGGTTTCAAAATTTTACTTATGTAGTAGCATATGAATAAGAAATTATCTTATTATTAATATTAATTAGGTTCTATATATACCGGCCAACAATTATGCTAAGTGATGTGGTTCAATAAGGTTTATTCAATTTTGTTGACCTAAAGTGGTTGGAAGATATTCAGAGATATATTTGTTGGTGCACATATTAATATATTAACAATATATGTGACTAAATTTCGGTAGTTTGATTATGTCAAAATATTCCTTAATACCAAATATTTATAGAATATTTGGTATATCAGGTAAGATATCACATCATTGTTTTTCTTACGAGGTCAAAGTATATTCTGTAAAGTCTCCTAAACAAGTTTCAGGGACCATAGACTCGACTTCAAAGGGAACTAGTCTTCTGGTCACGAACGAAGCTTGCAAAAGACACTCAGATTTCAAAGTTAGTTTGAGGTACCAAGGAATCAATGTTAGAGAAAATGTAATCATGTACTTCATAAAATGTGTCTTTTATACTAAGGTTCACTAGCCTTACCTGGTTGGGCTTTGGTTTAGTTGACCTAATTACATAATAACCAGATTAGAATAACTAACCTTGGATTTACCTTCTTTGGATGATGATCGTATTGACTTGGTTGGTAGGCATTGTTCGAGTATATGTCATCCTAGAAGGCCAATATGTACCCGGTTGGGCCATGTACTTTGTACGGTATCTTGGCTGCATATGGTTTACCTTTGAGTAATTATGTTGACATTGTTCGAGTACATGTCATCCTAAAGGGGCTGACATGTACCCTACTAGGTTGTATACTTTGTAAAGTGTATAGGTCGTATACAGTATAATAGTTATTATTCAGCTACTTATCATATATATGGGAAATTATTATATTTGTTTATATTATTTGATATTCTCTTGATATTATCTATTTTATCATTCAAATCATATGAGCCTATAAACCATATAAATACACCTATTATTTCACCAAGAAATATATAATTCTCCCCCCTCCAAACAACGAGAGGGGTTCAATTCTAGCCATTAAGAGCATTCAAGCTACCACTAGGATCTTGTCACATGTCTAAAGGTCTGCACTTCAAATCTCGGTAAGAACATCTACACCCATTGTGGAGCTGATAACGAGGTTTTGAGATGAACCATCGGTCTTTTAAGCCCTTCATTGGGATGAACAATCATTTCCCTTTGGGGTACGCCCAATACCTCGGATGCATGGTGATTGACCCTAACGATATCACTCGATGGACTTGGGATTGAAACATTAGCTCCCACCATCGTACCGATAATGAGGTTCTAAGGCAAACCATTGACCATGCCTAATAGTTCCACATCGCTTAGGCATCGAGGCCAAAGTAGTTTAAATACTCCTTCCTCCTTTTACCCTTTGAGACACCAATGTTTTGATCCCAAGACCGTTGAGTGACATCATTAAGGTAAATCACAATGCATCTGAGGTATTGTCCATTTTGGAGCATGTGCTTCGTCACGATTTTGTCCTTAAAAGGCGTCTCAGAGGGTTGATGGAGGAAATAGTATTTAAACTTCCTTTGGCCCCGACTCCTAAGCGATGTGGAACTATTAAGTGTACCAGAACAGTTTTTTATATGCGGAAGTGAAAATACATAGAGAGAAAAGAAATAAAAGTTTGATTTAATCCATTTTTTTATAGAAAATTAATTTATGCTCTTGCATCATAATTTACAAATATCAAATACAAAAAATTATGATGAAACAACAATAAATAAAATATTTTGTAATTGTAACACCCCTTTCAGGATGCCATGTGTAATTTGTAAATTTTCAAAATTTCAAAAATAAAACTCTGATACCATCCCAATAAAAGGAATTTCTAAAAACGTTTATCTCAAAACACCTATCAAACTTCATTCAAATATAACCTTGCGAAATATCCAAAACAACCATAATGATTTCCATAAAAGTCTTTAAACTTAACAACTTTCAAAGAAAAGCTCATTCTAAAAGAAATCCAAAATGTTTTCCAAAGTCCTTCAAAATCAAAAAGTTTCCCTAACACGTCTCCTGGCACCTATGCATCACCAACAACATCTGCATCAACATCTACTCCCGTGTAACACAAGTTCTACGATCATCAGAGGTAGAAACCACAACCACAAACACACAAGAGTGGTCTAACTAGATAAAAAATCATATAACAATATAATGTCAACACCAGTCGAAAAGATGAATCTATGATGGCTTATTATGATAGGTGTAATCCACCTGTTATAATAAATTAACCAGTGACATTTTTGTAATAAAAATAATTATTATTATGACAGGTAAAATGAAACCTGATACAATAAGTCAAAAGAACAAACTTATTATTATAGAGTCAATGAACATGTCATAGTAAGTGAAACACGGTGGTATAAATGTAATTATAATAAAAAGTTATTATGACATGTAAAAGAGCATAATAAGCGAAGTGAAAAAACTTTTTGTGATAGGTATAAAGGACCTATCATAATAAGTAAAATATGGCATAAATATAATTATAATAAAAAGATATTATGTGTTCATTCACGTTTCATCACCATTCTCCATCCCAATCCAGTCCCATCAAAAGGGCCTTAACCCTAGGTCATTCCATCTCCAAGTTGTTCAGATTTTTCTCTTCGAGCAATGCAAGGGTGAGGTGCACTACCACAACCACGACATCCTCCACCGCGATCTGAAGCCCTAAAACCTTCTCGATTAGCAGAAGAGGATTCTCAAGATTACTAATCTGGGCTTCGGTCGTGCCTTCACGGTCCCTCCCAAGAGCTACACGCATAAGATTGTTACTCTGTTGTATAGAGCCCCTGAGGTTCTCCTTGGTTGCAAGCATTACTCCACTAAGGTTGATATTTGGTTTCTTTGCTGCATCTTTGGTCAGTCCTCACCACTCCCTCTCTCACTCTATTATTTGTTTGTGTTTGAGTTTGGATGAATGGATGCAGGTAAGAAACTGGTTGAAATCGTTATCACAGAGAAGCTTGTGGCATGTGTGAATAGGGTACCAGGTTAGAATTTCCCAGTTGAAATTATAAAAAAATAGTTTATTTCTTTAAGTGAGTATGTGGCTGCTCACGTCACGTAACACCAATTTTCAAATTGTTTTTTCCAGAAAATATAAAAAAATATGTATAAAGAACTTAAATAAAAAGGTTTTTAAAATTATAAAAAAAGTCAAATAAATATTTTTTTTAAAGGTTCATTAAGAACTACACGATCTCTTATTTTCCATTATGAATGAAAATATGTAGGAGCGAGCTCAATCCTTATCAGGTTCACCAAATAAAAATTATATCTTTTCTAAAATAGTTTTTTTTTTTCATTTAGAACTACCTGGTCCCTAATTTTCCATTTTGAATGGAAATATGTAGGAAGAAGGTTCATCCTCTTCAGGCTGAATTTTTTATTTTTGAACAATGTTTTCTTATTTTTGGGGAAGATTAAATATTTTGATAACCACATATTTTTTGCACATTCAATTAAAGATATTGTCTTAGGATGAACATTGTAAGGTACTAACACTTACCCTACGGGTAACCGATTCCCAGACCCAAAATCCTATTTTTGCATACCTTCTCTTATCTTTTCGGTTTTCCATAGTTCTCTAGAATAAACTATAGTGCCGACTCCAAACTCTATTTTTTTTTTTCATATTTTATTTTATGTTCACCGTCCTGTCGCGATTTTGGTTACAACAAATTATAAGATATTGCAAAGGAAGAATACATCTATAAACTATATACAAGTCTTCCAACTTCTCTTTGACTTTTAATTCAACTTTGGACTTCACATCATCATCAAAATCATCTTTCTAGAAGAAGAATTTCCAAAGCTTCTTCTCTTTTCAACAATAAACACACATAGGGTTCTGAAATCTAAAATCCCTAACCTTCATCCTTTTCTTTCTTCCCCTTCTTCTTGCTATCAATATCCTAAAACCATTGAATCACAAAACTCTCTCTCGTTATAAACTTTGACAAACCCAAAGTACACATTAACTTGCACACGACATTGCCAATGGCCCTATGATGAGCCTAATCAAGAAGCGCATCTACACCCTCTCCCAAGGAAAAACATTTAGCAAGGAGCACAAAAAGTTTCTCTGCAACAAACCCTCTAATCTCTCCCTCATCCCCAAACCTCTTCAACCTGTTTTATCGTTCATTTGTTGATTTCTCTTTATGTACTTTGAATTTTCATTTTTTCTTTCTAATTTATGAATTTGTTTTTATTTTCATGTGTTTTATTGTAATGCAAACCCTACTCGGGCGTTCATCACATATGGGATCTTCCTCTGCATTGATTGCTTTATCATGTGATAGGAGAAAAAATGATAACTGGTGATGAAGGTGAAGAAAATGGAGTCCCCTATATGAAAAAGGAATATGAAAACTAAAGATGAAGCCTAGTGGTGATGATTGGTGATTGTAATACCTTATTGTTCATCAGTTTCTATACTAGTTGTGACCTTAACTGGTATAAAATGTGAATTTTTATAATAGTTGTAGAACCAACATAAAAAGTGAAAACTTTTTATACCACCTATATTTATACAGATTCTGGAATCCATATAGAAAGTATTTTTTAACCTACGTAAGAAGGCTTCAAGCACGAATTGGTCTAGAAATTTTGTAAAATGTTACGTATATAAAATAAGAAAATCTTATATATATATATATATATATATATATATATTTATTATGTTCTTTGAACGTGATTCATTTTATTATAATGCACTACAAGAAAGTGTCTCATTACAACTAATTTTAGTGACAAAAAATTGTTAGTCACTATAGTTACCAATTTTGATCACAATTTACAAAATAAAAAATTATTGTTTACTAAATAGTCACTATTATGAATAAAAATTTATAATTGATCAATATATTGGTCACTAATTAATTATATACTAATTTAGAAACCAATTTCTTTGGTCACAAAAAGCTTGGTAGCTAATGTTTAGTGACCAATTTATTTGATAGCTAAACCTTAGTAGCTAAATTTTAGAAACAAATTTAGAGACCAATTATAACTTTTTATTCATAATAATGATTATTTGAGTAAGCAATAATTTTTTTATTTTGTAAATTTGTATATAAATTTATCACTATAGGTACTAACAACTATTGGTCACTAAAGTTAATGAGGCATTTTCTTGTAGTGGTAGTAGTACAAAATAAACTATAACAATATTAAAGTACATTCTTAAAAAATAAAATATTTATTTTTATTAATTTAAAAATCATAAATATTAATTTTTATTTTATTACTTACTTATTTATTTTATTTCAACTAAATAATTTTCTTATATATTTCTTTTTATTTTAATTATTTTCTCTCTACTAAATCGATTATTCAAATGATATAGTGTTCTTAAATTTGATTTGATTATTTACTTTTCGAAAGAACAAGTTAAATCAAATCTCACATTTTGTTCAACTCTTTGATTATTAGGTCATAATACTTATCTGATTTCAGAAAAAAAAAAAAAAAATTAAGAAGGAAGACGACCTTTCTCGTTCTCAAGACTTATTTTGCCTCACAAATTCTCCTATCAAACGTTTTATGTTTACAAATCATTGGATAAGTGCATTTCTATAACCTTAGCTTGGAGACCAAGCTAGCACACACACCATAGAAAACCCTAGTTTTATATGTCTCACACCAAAGCCCATCTACTCTAGGACCAAAATTACACTACAAGGCTCAAGTCCAATTTAAGGCCCAAATAATCTCTTTGACCTCTAAGCACCCCTAACCACAAAGAAAGCAATATCTACACAAGAAGAAATCAATCATTGATTTGATCATACTCTAAATCCTAATTGAACAGAGATTAATCAAGAATTTCTAAACCAAATACGTGCCTACATGAAAACCCCAAACCCAAACAACTCTAAAATGAACAAAATTGTAACTTACTCTACTCAATAAAACTATCAAATATAAGGGTAAGTCTCTTCACCATGAGTCCTATAGTACGATTCGATCCTAAAACAAATGAGTAAGAACGTTAGAATTTACAGATAAAAGGTAGAGGGAGGACACTACAAGAAAATGTCTTATTAGTAACCAATTTTAGTGACTAAAAGTTGTTAGACACTATAGTGACCAATTTAGATATAAATTTACAAAATTAAAATTTATTGGTTACTAAAATAGTCACTAATATAAATTAAAAATTATAATTGGTAACTAAATTTGTCACTAATTAATTAGAGAGCAATTTAGTAACTAAGTTATTTTGGTAGCAAAAACTTAGGTAGCTAATTTTTAGTGACCAGTTTTCTTTAGTAGCCAAAACTATGGTAGCTAATTTTAAAAACCAATTTAGTGACCAATTATAATTTTTTATTCATAATACTAACTATTTTAGTAACCAATGTTTTTTTTACTTTGTAAGCTTGTATCTAAATTAGTAATTATAGTAACTAACAGTTTTTGGTCACTAAAATTGGTTACTAATGAAACATTTTCTTGTAGTGGGAGAATTTTCTTTCTTTTAAAGATATAGTATAAAATTAATTCTACTTAACTTGCATTCTATTTATACTAAAGCTTTTTAATAATAAAATAATCAAGTGTCTATTATAAATCTTCTATCTCACTAAAAGAATGTAGAGAGAGTTAAAGTTTCTAGATAGAAGATAAAGAAAGGAGAATGTTTTTTATTTACAGAGATAATGAATTCTAATTAACTTATTTTTATTTATACCAAAACTTTTTAACAATAAAATAATCAAATGTCTATTATAAATCTTCTATCTCACTTGAAAGAAAGTTTTTAGGTTCTTACAATAGTAGTACAAAACAAAATGATAATAATATTAACATTGTTGTGAATAATAAAAAATAAAATAAAAAGAAAAAAAAATTCTAATTAGTAATAAAAAGTAATTAAATATGGATAATCAATTACATTCGAAACAAAATAATGATATTTATTTTTATTAAATTTAAAAATTATAAATATTAATTTTTATTTTATTTCAACCAAATAATCTCCTTATATATTTCTCTTCTTTTATATTTTTTTCACTCCACTTTTGTATATCAAACATCATATTTCGACTATTTTTTTTCTATTTTATTTATTTTCTCTCTAATAAATGGATTATTAAAAAGATCTTGCGTTCTCGAATTCAAGATTATTTACTTTTCCAATGTATCAGTTAAATCAAGTTAGGTTTATTGAACTCTTTGATTATTAGGTCATAATACTCATCTGAATTCAGAAAAAAAAAAAATAGAAGCAAGAAGACATCTGCATGTGCTTTCGTTCTCAGCATTTATTTTCCCCATTAATTCTACTGTTTTAGGTTTAGAAATCATTGGCTAAGTACGTTTTTGTAACTTGGTCGAAAAATAAAATATAGACACACTAATAGTATAGAGTAACAGAAGAAATCATTTTATTTTGTTATTCTTGCGTCAGATGGAACATTAGGACAGGTCCTTCTAATGAGGACAATTGTATACACAAACACATTTATGAGGATATGGGCCAACGCAATATCCAATTCCGAGATATTGTTTCACACAATTCGCATTACAATTACTGAATGTGCAGTCATTTGGACCCAATACTTGCTGACAGTGTTTTTTTGGCATTGCTCCACTTGTTCTTGAAATACCTATGACAGGAAAACCCAATTTCTCATTAAAGATCACATACCGATTAAGTCGATGCCTTTGGTTTTTATTTGATATGCTGCCAAGTCAAATGATATAATAACATTCACATTTTGTAAAATTAAATAAATATACCTTGTATTTTTTGTCGCACAGTAATCTTTTAATCTTTTTATATTTTTCAAGAACTCAAGGAAGTGTTATGTTTTCTAAGCAGCTAAAGGAGATATGTGTAGAAACAGAAACAAAGAGAATATGCTCATGTAATTTCAGTAAAACTTCATATATTAATAGTGTAATTTACTCTAAAATAAAATGGTTACATTTTCTAAGATTTTAACTTCACGTATGTTATCGTCTTTTTCTTTTATATAGAGTTGAAAATTTTGTGACATATTTCAAGATTACTTCTTTTTTTTTTTTTGTGATGGATCATATGATAAAACCGGGATTTCTTATTCTGAAGTTATTAAAGGCACATTATATAATAAAATGAATATTAAGATATAGAAGTTTTATTCCCCTACGTCTAGCTCTTAGTTTTGGCTTTTACCGTTTTGTATTATCCAATAAAATCTTTTTGACTAAAATTGGATGTGGCGTAAAGATAATTTATAACAGTTTTTGTAAAGGCTTGATGTAGAAAAAAAATGAAATAAGATTTGATCACTAAAATACAAAATACAGGAGCCCTAAATAAATCAGTAAAAGCAAAGGTTTATATTTAGGAGTTCATGCATTATGTTTAAAATCCATGAATATGGTATTAAATTAGTGATAACTTATTACTTTGATTTTCTTTTTCTCAAAATCAATCCATCCTTGAATCAACTTAATATTAAGAATGAAAATGTAAGTTTGAGCTTAATATTTGAAAAAATTGAATAACATGCAAAAACAAATTACTTATTCTTATTAATATTTTTGGATTAAAAATGAAGATATTATCTTTTATGAGTTAGCTATTGATTTTGAATTTTCTAGATGTGTCCACTCAAAAACTCAACAATTAAGTTGTTTAAATTCGTATATTTCATTTTTTTTTAATTGAAGTATTTTGTATCCAAATTAATAAACGAAATCCTTCATATTTCAAAGTAAATGTAAGGAATATTATAAATGTTATTTCACACAGATACAGAGACATAGAGATCATCACATAACTAAACAAAACTATGATTATAATCTACTGCATTAGTGCGACGTAAGATTTTTTTACAACACAACTAGAACTTTGATAATAATAAAAAAAATATAGAAAAATTGTTATATATACCTGTAATGGCTAGGATAAGAGTGAAAACCAGAGTGAAAGAAATCTTAGCCATCACCGAAACAAAACAGCAATACGAATAACGATAAATTGTTGTTGATATTACGATTGAATATGAGGCGAAGGGTTTATATAAACAAAATAGTTGGTAAGGAATCATTAATATTCCCTCATTAATTGTTGTACACGTGTTGAATATGCTAACGGTGTCCTACAAGTGCCTTTAAACAGTCGTTAAAAAATAATTAATTTACATTCATCACTTTTATAATAAAAACTGGAATAGTTAATTTTATTAATTAAAATAATATAAGTGTATTATAATTTGAAATTACTAAATAATAATTCTATCATACAAAATAATCATTTTGAAAATTCAATAAAATTTCAAATTAATACTTTAAATATATTTTTTTTTTAATTTTTTAGATATTTAACATTATGTTTTATTAATTTTTTGTTAATTTAATTTTTTTATATTTAATTATATTTTAACTTTTAGTAATATTAAAATATAATTATTTAATTATGTTTTAACTTTTATCACTAAATATTAAATAAAATATTAACACACTTTACAACATTTCTTGATATTTTTATCTTTTAAATAAAACAAAATTTTATTCAATTAGTTATTAAATCAAATTTTATTTGATAACACACATTTAATCATGAACTTTCTAAAATTTAATATGTATTATTTATCCTTAATCAATGTCTTAAGACATCGATTAATAAGACCCTTCTTTTTTAAATATAGAAAAACTCTTGAGAGGATCGTAATATTTATCATCGCGAAAACATAATTGAATATTTTCAAAATATATATATATATATATATATATATATATATATATATATATATATATATATATATATATTCAAAACTTAAACTGAGATGATTAATAGAAAATCATCTAATCTTTCCTCCGCATGCGCGTATCTATGTATCTCTCTCTAATAAACATAATAATTCATCTCCTAGAGTTGTGTGAAATGTCCTTGAGTCATTTTTATACATATTTTTTTTTATATTTTAATGTGTAAAAATAAGAAAAATAAGATTGGTTTTATCTGCATATTTAATTATTTTAAAATTTAAATATCCTATTTAGTTATTTTAAAATTTAAATATCCTATCAAAGAATTATAATTTTTAAATTGTGAATTGTGTGTAATATATTCTTATTTATCATTAAAAACTTAAAGTGTAACGTCCCATTTAATTATTAAACGAAATTAAAGAAAACGTCACGATATAAAGTATAGCAGCGTAATCTTGGGGTCCTTAACGCAACCCCTACAACCTGGCACCACGGTGCCGACATAAAACAG
>Ga0214542_1011758_pt1 | contig 11778 bp, 10 predicted proteins | sample CNSS1metaG_FD_160096 | JGI IMG/M metagenome (GOLD analysis project Ga0214542, IMG submission 160096) | Root nodule microbial communities from cowpea collected in UCLA plant growth center, Los Angeles, California, USA - CNSS1 | ecosystem: Host-associated > Plants > Roots > Nodule | place: USA...
ATCCATGAGGTGTAGGAAGGAATGTTGACTTCCACTTAGTCCACCTTTGACCTTTGGTAGCTCATGGCCAAATCTCCTATTGGGCTTAGTCAAGCCCAATTTTATCAATTCAACTACACATTGTTTAACTTATTATTCTAGAAAAATAAGGCCTAAACAATCGCCCAATTTAAATCTATACTATTTCCTTCATGCATCATCTCATATTTTAGAGATTTCTTTAGCCCATGTGAATAATGTAAAAAGCCCATGATTGACTTGATCATCTTATGAGAGGCCCACGTGAATCTTTCTCATCATGCTTCTAGTGGGCCTTGATGTGGGATTGGGCTTGTTGATGCACTTGAGCTTGGGCTTGTTGGGGTCACATCACGCAGGTGTTGAGAAATCTTGGGATTTTCCAGAATGGCACCCTGGTGGTACTGATTCATCCGTCAGGCACCAGCGTAAAAAAAGGGAATGGCGTGGTTATGAGGTGCAACGGTAAGTCTGGAAAATTCTGAGTTAGATTTATGATGAAAATCAAAACGAGGTCAATTCAAACAAGGGACTAGGGTGATGAAATATATATAAACTATTAGGATGAATTAAATTAGGATTTAATTGTGAGTTGGAAGAATTATGATAGTGTTAGGTATTGGGCTCCCTTCCTATGTGGAGTAAATGCTCAAAACTTGAGAAGCCCATGTCTCATTTAACCTATTGGAGAGGGGGTTATAAAATAAATAGAGAGGCAGAACAATAGAGTCACAACACACTGAAAGCCCTAACACATAGAGGGAGAGGTAGAGGGAAAATTTTGTTCACGTTTTTCACAGAGCAGTCACCGTAAATTTAGCACTGCGGATTCGTTCACCGTTGGATCGGGCTAACATTTTTACAGCAGGTTCGGAACTCATTACTCTTCATTCTGACCAGTCGGATCTTTGATACGAGGTCTAAGTTGAGAGATATTAATTTCGCACTACAGCAGTGATATTATAGGTTTTCCTCTCTTGTTCTTCTCTATTTTGAAAGCTTTGGTGCTTTGTTATTTGGTTAGGTGTTGACACTAATTTGTGCTATTGATTAAGACTCTTTTGTACTCTTGTTGATCATAGTGGAGCTATTTCTTTGGTCTGGACGACTCGTGGTTTTTACACTTGATTTGAGGGGTTTTCCAGGTTAAAAATCTTAGTGCCATTATTTGTGCCTTTGGTGATTTATTATTGCTGCTCTTTGATTGTTGCTCCTCATAGATTCTTGCAAGTTAGGAGAAATTATATCCGCTGCATTTTTTGGTATATTGTTTGTGTTGTTTTTTTTCCCCATCAGAGTGGCATCAGAGCTCTTGGTTGGGCTATATTTACTTGCTTGAATGATGGAGGCAGTTGCTTTGAATGGTACAAATTATCATTTGTGGAAGGGCAAGATGAAAGATTTATTATTTGTCAAGAAATTGCATCTTTCGGTCTTTTACTACACAGAAGCCAGATTATTTGTCTGAAGAAGAATGGGACTTTGAGCACCAACAGGTTTGTGGTTTATTCGACAATATGTTGAAGATAATGTTTATAATCATATTGCTAATGAGACACATGCCAGAGTTTTGTGGGAGAAGATTGAGTCTTCATATGCTTCTAAGTTGGACAATAATAAATTGTATTTGTTAAATTGCTTGATGAATTTGAGGTACAGGGAGAATTCTTCTATTTTTTATCACTTAAATGAGTTTTAAGGGCTCCTAGATCAATTGTCAGGAATGGGCATAAAGTTTGATGACGAAGTTATGGGATTATGGTTGCTTAATACTCTACCAGAGTCTTGGAAGGTATTTCAGGTTTCAATTAGGAATTCTGCCTCGAATGGTGTTGTTTCTTTTCAGATGGCAAAGAGCGGTGCTCTTAATGAAGAGATGAGAAGGAAGGCCCATGGTTCTTCATCTCAGTCTGAGATGCTTGTTACAGAAGCTAGGGGGAGAAGTCAGAAAAAGGAACATAAAGGTGGTAGAGATAAGAGTAGGAGCAAGTCCAAGTAAGGATACAAGAATTTAGAGTGTCATTTTTGTCATAAAACTTGGCACATTGAGAAATACTGTTTTAAGTGGAAAAAAGAGAACAAAGACAAGAAGGGCAAATAGAGAGAAAATGATCATGATGATGATGATCGTGTCACTATTGCTACAGATGGTGATCTTGTTCTTCTTCGTGACTTTGAGTCCGTTAATCTTGTATTTGATGAGAGCATGTGGATTATTGATAGTTGTGCTACATTGCGTGTTACACCTAGGAAGGAGTTCTTCACATCTTACACTTCTGGTGATTTTGGAGTCTTGAAGATGGGTAATGATGGTGAGTCTAAAGTGATTGGTATTGGTGATGTTTGCCTGCAAACCAACATGGGAGTGCAGTTGTTGCTTAAAGGAGTCAAACATGCTCCGGATGTCCGTTTTAATTTAATCTTTGTGCAGTTGCTTGATGATTGTGGTTGTGACAATCAATTTGGTTCTAGTAAATGGAAGCTCACTAAAGGTAACTTGGTTATGGCCAGAGGGGAGAAACAATCTAAATTGTACTAGACTAAAGCTTTGGTTGCTAAAGACAGTGTGAATGCTATGTATATGGAGGCATCTTTGTGGCACCGGAGGCTTGGTCATATAAGTGAGAAAGGGCTTAATTGCTTAGCTAAAAAGGATGTGCTTGTGGGATTGAGGAATGTAGAATTGGAGAAATGTTCTCATTGCATGGCTGGTAAACAAACCAGAGTATCTTTTAAGAAGCATCCTCCCTCAAGGAAGTCAGAATTGCTTGAATTGGCTCGCAAAAAGGAATGCCCGGATAACATCAAATATCAAAATGAGTTATATTATGTGTCAAAAAATTTAGATGATTCAAATCAACATTCAGGGAAAAAATGATTATAAATGATGGTTACTTACTCCTAAGGTTTCCATAGACGACCTATATGCTTCAGCTAGAAAATTCTGTATTATAAAAAGATTGTGTGTGAATCAAGTACTTAAAAGCTATATTGACTAAAAGCTATAAATGCCAAAATTCTATTAAAAATTCATATCCCATAAAACTTTATTGACTCCTTACCCAAGGTGGGGCAAAAAGAAACGAGAAGTTTATAATTAGCATTTCGAGCAACATTGAGATGTCAAAAATATTCGTATCTGCGGGTATCTGTGGATAAAACCCGCAATGGGTAGGAAACGAATATTAAAAATGGATATCCGCCACCCGTGGGTACGGGTATTTGTGATACCCGCATGTTAATGGGGCGAGCATGGATATCATAGTATCCGTATCCGTGGATACCCGTACCTGCTAAACTTTAATTCACAAAAATACCCTTATATATATATATTAGTAAAAAACATGATTATTTTTACTAATATATATATATATATATATATATATATTAAAGAATTTCCATTTTGTTGAATGTCATTTTATATTTATTTTTATAATTATTTGGACTTGTATGGACTTGAGTTTTTTTGAACTTTATTTAAAATTTATGATAGTGATGTATTTTATTTTATTTTATTTGAATTTATGATTTAATATTTATTTTTTAAATAATTTTGTAAATGCCTGTGGGTACCCGTGGATATGAAAAAGATAGACGGGTACCCGCATAACGAATATCGGACGGATATAGGTACGGGTACGGGGTGGATATTTATCCAACGGGTAGGGTACGAGGGAGCTACTACCCGTACCCTACCCACCCTGTTGACATCCCTAATTGTGATACATAATCTATTTTCTTCTTTCCTTTTCTTTATTTACAGAATGGAAGAGTAAGTACAACGGACTCGATTTATAGGAGCATAATAGTTGAATTTTTTTATCTTGAACAATTCTTGTCACAGACTTATTATCAAAGCATAAAATTCTAGATCTCAAGAATAGAATTGAAGCATCAATAGTGATTGGAAGTGAAAGATGAACAAAAAAGATGGAAAATCTACCTAGAGGATTATCTTCGGATTTCATACAAGAAGAACTTGATGAACCTTTCCAATTTAAAGAACCCATGACAAGGATAAGGAGCAAGAGATTGGAAGAACAAATATATTCAAAGCTCATGATTCTACAAGCAACTAAAAATTTAAAGGATACGAAGATCATGGTTTGGAGCACATTTGAAGAGTACTTTTTGGAGAAATTAGTTTATGTTTTTGGACTTTGGACTTTTTTTTTCTTAGAAATTAGTTTATGTTTTTATGTTTTTGAGTTTTGGGTTTCTTTTAAAAATTAGTTATGTTTTTATATTTTTGGGCTTGAGATTTCTTTTAGGGTTTATGCTTTGATTTTCTATTCTATCTCTACATCGGAGCAATTAAAGGTAGCTATGAAGGAAATATTTGTGCCTCCTTATTATAAAAAGGAGATCTTTAATACATTGCACAAACTTACTCAAGGAGATAGGAATGTTGAAGACTATGTCCAAGAGATGGAGGTCACTTTGATGAAAGCTGACGTAGAAGAAACATCTATGACTGCAATGTAGATTTTTGAATGGATTAAATAATAAGGAGATTCAAGATGTGGTGGAAATGCACAATTATGAGACTTTGGAGGATCTTATTCACGAGCCACCAATGTGAAACAACAACTCAAGAGAAGAAGTTCCTACAAGAATTCATCCACCTCATGGAGGCATAAGGAGAAATCTAAGAAGGAGGGAACTACTTCTACCATTCCTAAATCAAAGGAGAATGAGTCATCAAGGGGTAAAGTAACTTCTCAATCTAATAATGATTCTTCACGTTCTAGCTGAAAAAAATGTTTTAAATGTCTGGGTAGAGGACATATAACACCTAAATGTCCCAATAGGATAACTATGATGTTGTTGGAGTATGGGAATGTAACACCCCAACTAAAACCCGATACTACTAGATGTTCTTTACTTGTCTAATGTATCATTTACTTATGTAAGGAAAATTTATTTGTATTCATTTAATAAATACCAAACAAAAAAATAATAATACATCACTCGAATGTATCATCTGTTAGAAATACATGATATTTATGCGAATAAAATGTTATCATACATATAAGTGTTTGTAATAGAAGTTTGTTTATACTTTTACAACCAACTAAAGATACTTCTTAGTTTGAAATACATCACAAACAAGTCACACTATATTAGTTGTAGCTTTAACAGAATCCAAAGTTACATTAAATCTAAAACTTCATCATAACATTTCAAACTATGGTCATTTGAATAAACTTTCAATTGAATGAAACATTTTTACAAAAGTTTAAATCTTCATAATTTCATAACTAACCATGCCAAAAATATCAAAATAAAATTAATCAATAAAATATTCATTTCCGTATGTTTTAAATTTAGGATATTAAAATCCTCATTATTAATCTTTTAATAATCATATTTGTATAATTCCGAGTTTCAACTCATCAGTATATTCATCTCATATTCTTTATTTATATACTTTGGGTTCTAAACACTGCCATTAGACTTTTCCGAATCATAATGATTTTATGCCAATATCGATAGTGCCAGCAGGCTAAACGTTCTCACAAATACAACGTGTACGTTATTCCACCTTCCTGGTCTTACAATATAGTCAAGAGGACGGTTGAGAATAAAGTGCGAGGCCTGTGAATTTTTGAATACCCGGGTAATTGTGTACGTCAATCCAGGGTATCTATATCACCACCCTCCATTCTCCTAAGTCTATCAGACCTTTCTCTGGACTCTATATCTAGTGTATCTTTGTACTATCATACAATCCTTTTTATTCTTTATTTATGTACTTTAATTTATAATCATCCTTTCACATTATCTTTATAATTCTTGAGACATTCACAAAATTTTGGCAGCATAACAACTGCGTTTCTAATTTTTCACCATTTTCAAAATAGTAAAACAACCAAGTTAAATAGAATTTAGAATCAATAACCAAGCATAAATCATTCTTTCACAATAAGTTTACAAAAAATTAATCAAAATAGTAATCATAATTAAAACATAATTTTCGTATAAAATTTTATAAGTAAAATAGCAAACTTGTTTTATTTATATGTTTTTGTGTAAAACTTTAAATAAGATGATTCTTGAACTTAACCCTAGGTTTTCATACCTAAGGAGTCCACTTTTCAACTCAAAATTTCAAGATAATGTATAAAAAATTTCATAATCAAGAAGGCAAATTGTATACTTAAAGAAAACTTGTTAAGATAAAGACTTAGAGATTTGAGATTGATCCCCAATACCTTGGAGATGCTAGTTATACTCTAAGATGGAAATGAAGACCTCAAGGTGTTGGATTCTCTCTCCTACTTCAATTTTTTCACAAGAGTTTAGACCTCTCCTTTTCTATTGTTTTGGATTTTGTGAAGAAGATGTGTGAAGTGAAGTCCTATTTATAGGAAAAAATCTTGGACAAAGGGATACGGATGTATTGATGGTAGATTTATGAGATTCCTTAGTGAGGATAAGTTTATTTGGACCATATAGAAAAGCTTGGTCGAAATTCCCATTGTAGGAAACTTCATGGTAGTTGCAAGAAGACTTGTTGACTTTCTAGAAGACTTGTTTTTACTCCAAAGTGTAAAATTCATCTCTTACCACACATCTCTATTTGTAAATCCCAACAGTGAAAATAAAGACCTATGTCTCTAGAACATCTCGATCAAATATGAGCTCAATCCAACGGTTAATAAAACTAAAATCAAAGTTTTACTAAAATAACATGAAATAGGACGTAAGTGACGTCAGTTCATCTTGTGAAAATTATTTCTTTGACCACATATCTCTAAATATAAATCCAAACGGTCAACCTTAAGTACTATGTCTTAAGAACTTTGTATAAAAATTTCATCCCAATCCAACGGTTAACGAAGCGGGAATAAAATGTTTACCAAGGTAACTCATAATTGGACAACATGTAGAGACCTAACTTTTACACTAAAGTGCGGAAGTTACTTATCCTTGTATACACCTCCAATTCAAAATCCCACCAGTCATATTGAAGACCTATGTTCTAAGAATGCTCTATAAAAATTTCAGCCTAATCCAATGGTTAATGAAGCCTTAATCACAATTTTACTTAGCCAATTCCAAAATAAGTAGTTAGCACAAAAAAAAAATCATTTACATTATATAAATCCCTTTATCAATTTACTTATGAAATCATAAAATTACTTCATAATATATATTTAAACAAGAAAGTTAAATATAATTAATATAAAATACAGAGTGTTACAAGGAGTACACTAGTGAGTATTCCGTTGGTGAATCATCTGAATCATCTAGAAGTGATGAGGAGCACAAGTAGTATGCAGTACCACCTTTAGAAGGAGATCTTTTGATGGTTAGGAGGATTTTGGGTAGTATGAATAAGGAGGAAGATTAGACCTAAGGAAGGAATATTTTCCATTTTAGATGTATAGTAATGAGAAAGGTGTGTTCGCTCATTATTAATAGAGGAAGTTGTACAAATGTAGCAAGTAAATGACTAGTGGAGAAGCTTGATTTGGTTACATCTATACATCCTAGTCCTTATGCTTTGCAATGGTTCAGTGAGGATGGAGAATTGATTGTGGATAAGCAGGTGAATATTACTTTGCAATGGTTGAGTTTGAATAGAGAATCGGTTTGGTGACATTTGAATCATCATTGTTCTTATGGGCTTGAACATTAATCTTCAATTGAAGAGAGGAGTATCATATCAGTGCCAGGTATGTGCCACATCAGCTTGTTATTCCACGCCAACTTAAGTGATGGGTGAACTTTCCATGTTTGGGCCCAGATCTAGTGGCATTTTTTTTATTTTAGGAAAATTAGAATGGGTTTTAGGAAGAGGGGATCTGATGTGACCACGTCCCTCTTCTTTATCCACTTTACATTTTACATTTTTGAACAACCCTCTCTCTCCTAGCATTAGAGTTTTACGTTTTCAGAAACAGACCACACTCTCCTCTCCTCTCTTCTCCTTTTAGCTTCGTTTTCTGCACTTGCACAACACCCACTTATGGTTTTTCACATTTTCTGTATTGAGACAGCTAGCTTCACGTTTTCAATTCATTGCCTCCTCTGGTTCACATTTCTCTTCTATTTTCTTCATTTGAATAATGCATTTTTGTTTTCATTTGCGTTCTAGTCGAAATCCATGAAGAACTAATTCTATGTATTGATTCCTAGAAGATAATTAAATGAAATCTCGAGGTTCTTGTTTTGTTTGGTTTAGTTCTATTTATTCTTCATCTTGAATCTGTCTTTGTTTTTAATCAATGAACTATTATGTTTGTGCTTAATGTACAAAGTGGGTATTTGTGTTCTAGGAAGTGTTCATGCTTAACTAATGTAGCTTGTAGTTATTAACACTGACACATATTCATGGATGTGTGCATTGCTTAATTACATATTGAAACTTGCTTTTAATCTTCACTTAATTGATTAATCTTAGGTATCATGGGATTCAACAGAACTAATTAATTTTGTGACTTGCGATTGGTCAATTTTCATTCAAATTCAAGGAGTCAATACTGCTTTATTCACTATTTTATTCAATTATATTTTGTCGTTGTTATTTTCTTGAATTGCGTTTTAAAACTACCAAACCCCTCTCTCCCCAGAACTACATTTTAATTTGTTTATTTGATTAGGTACGAAACTGATCATTGACGCAAATATTTGTAAGTGAAAATAGTAGAAAAAGTTCATTACATTCTGTGTACCCTAAGGTTAGACAAATTTTAATACATAAAACACTAATTGAGTCTCGTAACTCAGAGACTAAAAGTGTGCAATCAAAGCTCAAATAAGATAGTAAATATCATAGAGAGATTTAAGTAAACTTTATTAATATTGAACAAGTCGAATAACAATTGAGAGAAAGAATAAACATTTGCATTAAAACTAAAATAATATTTATCCAAATGAAACCAAACTATGGACATGAGATAATAGAGAATATAAGTTTGTTAGGTTACCTAATACACTATGAGTGCTTTAGTAAAATGAAAATGTGTATGAGGATGGGACAAAGATGGATGTGTACATACCACTCTTCATTCTCATACAATTATAAGGAAACTTCTAAATAGTGACCCCTTTTAGTGACTAGTAGTGATTAGTAACTATAATAACCAATTTAGATACTAATTTACAAAACTAAAAATTATTGTTTACTAAAATAGTCACTAATATGAATAAAAAATTATAATTAGTCACTAAATTGATCTTTAAAAAATCAGCACCCATGGTTTTGGCTACCAAAAGAAATTGGTCACTAAAAATTAGTTACCTAGGTTTAAGCTACCAAAATGATTAAGTTTCTAAATTGGTCTCTAATTAATTAGTGACCAATTATAATTTTTTATTTAGAATAGTGACTATTTTAGTAACCAATAATTTTTAATTTTATAAATTGGTATCTAAATTAGTCACTATAGTGACTAATTATTTTTTGTTTCTAAAATTAGTTTCTAATTGAGGATTTTCTTGTAGTGTACCCAATTTAAAATTGCGTATTACTAATATTCACACCCGGAAGATATACTTCTCAAAATTAGAACGATTTCAGACAATATATCATCCTTAGAGGAGGAGATGATTTATTTTGTTCTTACGAGCTAAGTGTTGTATAGCCATCAATCTTTAGCTTTCATTCAGGTTTATGAAAATATAAGTTTCATTCAAGTTACTAATAGTTGCAAGAAAGCATCTAGATATGGATAATAGGAATGAGTACGAGGATGGACATATCCAACCATAATACCCGTCCCCTCCATATTTCCATTATATATATATATATATATATATATATATATATATGTATATGTATGTATATGTATATGTGTATATGTATATGTGTATATGTGTATATGTGTATATATACACATATACACATATACATATATATATATATATAATAATGGAAATATATGTATATATATATATGCATATATACATATATATGTATGTATATATGTATATATATATATATATATATATATATACTTTATTTTTTTTATTTTTTTAACTATTTGATTTGTTATGAAACTCATTCACATTTTCAATATATTTTTCATTTTATTATACCCTTTATGTAATTATGTTAAAATGATGTATTTCAATTAAAAAAAATTTATGTCTCAAATTTGAATATTTCTATTATTTTTTAATATTTTTATTTATTTTATATTTTCCTTTCACATGAAAATGTTTAATACTCTCAATTTAAGTGTTCAATAGCATAAAACTTTCATTTAGCAAGTAATATAGAAAAATTTCTTTAATTATTATTAATAATTTTTGTTTCATTTGAGGAACTCTTTTGTTTTACTAAAACAATTTTCGTTATTTCTCAACCATTGAGTATATATGTTGATATTTGAAAAGTTTTCTTAATTATACATTTGTTTTCCTTTGTGCAATTTCTTTCAATAGTCTCTCAAATTGTTTCTAAGACACATATTTGTTGATTTTTTAATCTTTTTATATTTTTTGTTTATTTTCATCATGTAGAATACTATTTCGATACATTTTATCTAATTACTTTTTATTTTCTAACTCCTTGTCAATCATACTGTTATTTTTTCACTATAAGTATAAATAACTTTTATTTACTACAATATAAAAATTTAATGTAATTGCCATAAATATTTTTTATCACCATCCAACATATATTGGAGTTCAAAAGATACAACATCCATGTCAAAATTTTATTATGTTTATTATTTGTTCTTTGCGCCATTTTGATCAAGTGATGTATTATAACTTTTATTAGTTTATAAAAAAGAGATTCATTAGAATTTAAAAAATTGAAGTAAACAAACATTGAAAATATATTTTAATTTGAATATTTGTTTTCCTTTTATATTTTTAAAAAAATATTTTTATATTTTATCAACTAGTTTTGATTAATGTTTGCAAATTTAATAAATGTTTTGGTTCTCATGAAATTTTATTTGGTATTCTAATTTAAAATGTAAACAATTATAATTTATTTCAAAGTATTTGATATCGAAGAAACAACTATCCTCCTAATATTGAATATTTGGTAATATTATGTTTCCTTTACTGTAATTTTTTATTATTTTATAAAAATTAATTAAAATTAATATTGAAGTAGTAAGAAAACGGATACGGATATGGTTCAAGATTATACCCATTACCTGGTGAGGATGAAAATGAGACAACAATTTGATATCCATTAAATTTAGATATGGAAATATGGATGAATTTTTTTATAAAAATAAATATACGATAACGAAACCCGTCGTTCCATTGCCATCCTATGTATAGCTCATAAATGACATGTTTCATAAATGACACCTTTTCGTACGGTAAAAATATAAATATCTATAGTTCATAATCACATGTTTAAAAAGGAAGTTTGGTATGGGAGGGGAGATTGTTTTATTTTGTTCTTATGTCCCATAGGTGGTTTGGCCATCTATTCTAGCTGACCTTTGTCATATGAATATCTAAATAAGTTATTGTAAACCACATATCATCTATTCAGATATGGATAATATTTATTATTATGCAACTATGCGCACTATTTTATTTTAAAATTTCATTTATATTTATTGCAATTTAATTATGAAAAAAAAAAGTTCTCTACTAACTATTGAAAGCGAAAGTGGTATTGAAAATATAACTTTTCTTAAAGTTAGCAATAAAGCACCAAGATATTTATGTAGCGCACCTTTTGGTCATTATAAATACACCGAGCTAATATGAGATTTAATAGCACACAAACTACAAAAGTTTTACATGGAAACCCAGGGTGAAGTGCATGCTTCAAAA
>Ga0214542_1011760_pt1 | contig 11776 bp, 8 predicted proteins | sample CNSS1metaG_FD_160096 | JGI IMG/M metagenome (GOLD analysis project Ga0214542, IMG submission 160096) | Root nodule microbial communities from cowpea collected in UCLA plant growth center, Los Angeles, California, USA - CNSS1 | ecosystem: Host-associated > Plants > Roots > Nodule | place: USA...
ACCTATTTAAAAAAAATACTAAAAAATGATTTATCATAATCTAATAAAAAATTGAGAGACATAAATACCAAAAGAAAATTCGATGATAATCAAACCACACTTAAAATTCAATTATAAAAAACACACAGTACAATCATTTTTCTTCTATGTTGATAAAATAAAAAAATAATATAAAAGAGGCTCATTAAATAAATTATTAAACTAATATTTCACTATCAAGTGAGACAAAAGAGAATTACCTTCTTCTTTATTTCTTCGAGGATGGAAGAGAACAGTTAAGAGATGAAAGCAAAAATAATTGATCTTTTCTCTTCCGAAAGAAAAGAAAATAGGTAAGAATGGAAGATGAGAACAATTTGTAAGAAATTCAAGGCATAGACATATAAAAGAGGCTCATTAAATAAATTATTGAATTAATATTTCACTATCAAGTGAGACGAAAGAATTATCTTCTTCTTTTCTTCCTCGAGGATGGAAGAGAATAAAGGAGAGATAAGAGAAAAAATAATAGATCTTTTTCTTTTCAGAAACAAAAGAAAACAGATGAGAATTAAATATGAGAACAATTTATGAAAAACACAATCTATAATGAAAACAAATAATAAAAAAATATCTTGATAAATCTTTTTAATCTTTATTCTTTATTATATTTAATTTTATATTTTATTATTTATTAGTATTAATTATTATGTTTATAAAAGAAATAAAATATTTGATTTAATATTTATAACAAAATAAAATCAAAACACCTAATATTTATAATAAAAAAAATTAAAATATCTATTGTAAAAGAAATTTCAAAATTTTTTTTTGGGGGGGGGGGGGAAGGCCCCTCCCTGCACCCATAATCATCCGCCGCTGCTTATACTATTTTTAGGATTGAAGTGATTAAATAGAATCATATCATTATATCTTAAGTTTTAAAGCTACGCGTGGGGAAGGTATTAGCACCCCATAGCGTCTGTCCTAAGACGGTACCTTTAATTAAATGTGCAAAAGTTATGTGGTCTTTTTCAAAATATTTATTTCCCCCCAAAAAATACAAAAGGATGTACAAAAGAAAAAAAAATGGTTGTTTAGGGCCCTACAAGGATTAATCCTCGCTCCTACGTATCTCCATCTACAATGTGGAGAATCAAGATTACGTAGTTCTTTGATGAAAAAAACTATTCGGAAAACTATTTGGAAAATGATTTGTTTTTTTTTTAAATTTTGAAAACCTTTTTATTTAAATTTTTAGTATTTGGAATTATTTTAAAATTAGTGTCACAAGATGCGAGCAGCCGGACAAACACTGAAAATATTTTTTTAATCTTTTCAATTTTTAATTTTTCTTCATTTATTTGAAAGTGGATTTAGATGTCATTGCGATGCGATGTGAGCAACCAAAAACAAAGAAAACTATTTTTTACTTTTAGATCTTTATATATGTTTTAGAAGAAAAAAAATGAAATTTTAAAATAGGTGTCCGCGACGCAAGCGGCCGGACAAACACTAAAGAAATGTGCACAAATATTTTTTATGATAAAAAAATAATGAAAATTGGAAAATATAAATCAAAAGATGAAAGAAGCTGAAATGACGTGTTAGTTTTGAAATGGTGAGTTTAGCCAAGAAGGGGGGGGGGTTGAATTGGCTTTATAAAATTCTTTCAAAAGCTTAAACTTTTTTTCAATTGAATCTAATGGACTGGAAAATTTGGATGTAAATGCAGCAGACCAGAAAACTTATTTTTGGTGCAGTGGTAGTTTTAAGTGAAATCTATGTGTTAAATTTGTCAATTTAGTTGACTAAAAATTTTAGATTTCACGAAATTCACATCAGACCAATTTGAATCAAATATATGTGTTGTTTTGTGAGATTTAGTAGATTGAAACAGTTCCAGAACACAAATTATGCAGATTTTGACACTTTAAATGAAATCTGTGTTGAAATTGCAAATTTAGCTGATTCTGGTAGTTTTCAAATTATGCAGATTTTTGTCATTTTAAATGCAGCACACACATGATCTAATAAGATTAACAAGCCAAACAGATATCAACATATATTCTTCATGTCAAGAACATCTAATTCAGTTCTAAGCTTATTAAATCTATCACGTGCAAGTGGTTTAGTGAATAGATCCGCCAATTGATTTTCAGTTTTCACAAACATGATTTCAATATCACCTTTTTGAATATGATCTCTTATGAAATGGTGCCTGATTTCAATGTGTTTAGTTCTAGAATGTTGGATTGGATTCTTAGTTAGGTTGATTGCACTTGTATTATCACAATAAAAAGGTACCTTCTCTAGCTTTACACCATAATCCATAAGTTGATGCTTCAACCATATGCTTTGAGCACATGCATGTCCAGCTGCTATGTACTCAGCCTCAGTTGTAGAGAGTGCTACACAAGCTTGCTTCTTGCTATTCCATGAGATTAGGTTTGATCCAAGTAGATGACATGTGCCACTTGTGCTTTTCTTATCCAATTTGCACCCTGCATAGTCAGAATCTGAAAAACCACTAAGAGCAATGTTATATTCATTAGGATACCATATTCCAACATTAGTTGTCCCTTTCAGATACTTGAGAATTCGTTTTGCAGCTTTGAAGTGCGATTCCTTTGGATTGGATTGAAACCTAACACACAAGCAAACACCAAATTGTATATCTGGCCTACTAGCAGTTAGATATAGCAAGGAACCAATTAACCCTCTATATTTGGTTGAATCAACTTGGTTTCCAGCCTCATCTGCATCCATAAGGCAGTGTGTAGCAATTGGAGTGGCAGCCTCTTTGCAATCCTCCATTTTGAACTTTTTCAGTAGGTCAAAACAGTATTTTGACAGACTTAAAAAATGTCCCATGCTTGAGTTGCTTCACTTGCAGCCCTAGGAAGTAGGTTAGCTCTCTTATCATAGACATCTCAAATTCTCCCTGCATAGCTGCAACAAACTCTTCACACATGGAGTTATTATTTGATCCAAAGATTATATCATCTACATATACTTGAACAAGTATTACATCACTTGCATGCTTTCTAATGAAAAGTGTTTTATCAACAACACCTCTAGCATATCCTTTAGATAAAAGAAAGTTGCTTAACCTCTCATACCACTGTCGTGGTGCTTGTTTCAAACCATATAAAGCCTTTTTCAATTTGAAAACATGATTAGGATAGAGGTGATCTTCAAAGCCAGGGGGTTGTGATACATAAACTTCTTCATTTAAGAAACCATTCAAGAATGCACTTTTCACATCCATTTGAGAAAGTTTGAAACTACACATGCATGCATATGCTAACAATAACCTCACAACTACTAACCTAGCCACAGGTGCATATGTTTCATCAAAATCAATGCCTTCCTCTTGATTATAACCTTTAGTACCTAGCCTAGCCTTATTCCTAACTATATTACCATTTTCATCCATTTTATTCCTAAACACCCATTTAGTACCAATCACATTCATTGCATCAGTTTTAGGAATAAGAGACCACACATCATTTCTAGTGAATTGATTAAGTTTATCTTGCATAACAACAACCCAATTACTATCACACAATGCATCATTCACATTCTTAGGTTCAATTTGAGAAACAAATGCAATATGTTGAAAGAATGCAAGCTTGCGTCTAGTGGATACTCCCTATTCTATATCACCAATTATGTTGTCCTTTGATAGTCCTTTGGGTTCAATCCACTCCTTGGGTAAGTTGTTGTCTGCAGCTTTTTCAGTCGACTGAATTTCCTTTTCAGCTGACTGATTTCTTGCAACAGTTTCCAATTCTGCAGCAGATTTCTTTTCTTGTGCTATTTCTTCTTCATCTGCAATCTTAGGATCATGCTCTTGCAATTTTGGGTTAGTTTCATCAAATACAACATGCATAGACTCTTCAACAGTCATCAATCTCTTATTATAGACTCTATATGCATGACTTTGTGTAGCATAGCCTAGAAAAACACCTTCATCCGCTTTTGCATCAAACTTGCCAAGACTTTCTTTTCCATTGTTTAAAATGAAACACTTACATCCAAATACTTTTAGGTGACTTAAAACAGGCCTCCTCCCTTTGAAAAATTCATAGGGTGTTTTCTTCAAAATTAGCCTAATCAACACTCTATTTAAAACATAGCAAGCAGTGTTGACTGCATCAGCCCAAAAGTACTTAGGTAGTGAATTCTCATTTAACATAGTTCTAGCTAGTTCCTCAAGTGATCTGTTTTTCCTTTCAACAACACCATTTTGTTGTGGGGTTCTTGGTGCAGAAAAATTATGTTTAATGCCATGCTTTTCATAAAAGTGTTCAAACTTTTCATTTTGAAATTTCCCACCATGATCACTTCAAATGGACACTATCTTGGAACTCTTTTCATTTTCAAGCAACTTAGCAAGTCTTTTAAAAGCATAAAAGATGTCATTTTTGGCAGCTAAGAACAAAGTCCATGTGTACCTAGATAAATCATCTACTATGACTAATGCATAAAGATTGCCACAAAGTCTCATGGTTCGAGATGGGCCAAATAGATCCATATGAAGCATCTCTAAAGGTATTTCAGTTGAAACAACATTTTTGGGTTTGAAAGAGACCTTGGTTTGTTTTCCTTTTTGACATGCTTCACACACTCTATCCTTCTCAAACTTGAGTTTTGGTAGTCCTTCAACCAACTGTTTTCTGTTTAGCCGATTAAAATGCTGCATATGTATGTGACAAAGTCTCTTATGCCATAACCAAGTGTCATCCTCTTTTGTAAGCAAACAATGGATGATAAATGATGCATGATGCAGATCAAGTATATATATATATATATATATTGTTGACTCTCTTTCCTATCAAAACAATATTACCATGTGCATCATATATCAAGCAATTATTTGATTCAAACATCACTTTAAAGCCTTTGTTACATAATTGACCTATGACTTCATTTCCAAGGATTCTTCCTTTGTTGTTGTCTCCATAGGTTACAAATCCTTCTTCTTTCAATTCCAACTTTGCAAATTTGGTCTTATCTCCTGTCATATGCCTTGAGCAGCCACTATCTAGGTACCATAGATCCTTCTTTTCCTATTTTATGACCTGTAAAACAACATAGTATTACATGGTACCCTTTGATAGTTTGGGTCCAACATGGTTATGCCTTTCTAGATCCTTTTGGGATCCATTTCATAATTCCCTTAGGTACATCATACTTTCTAACATGACAATTCTTAAGAATATGACCTTTCTTCATACAGTAGTTGCAAGAAATGAAGGGCATAACATTTGGCTCACTCTTGGAAAAGAAACTAGAGAACTTCTTGGCTTTCTTTTCATGGAGATCTGGGTAAGAAGATGAACTGTTTGCTTGAGAAAGCTGAAAAAAACCGAGATCTGGTTAAAAAGATGAACTGTTTGGTTGAGAAAGCTGAAAAAAAAATGAAATCTGGATAAAATATGAACTTCACATACCACTTTCATTCTGAAACCAAATAAATCAAATCTTGGCCGTGACCCATCTTCTACTCATTTCATTCATTTGAAAAAAAATGAAAAAAAATAAAACAAAAATAAGTAGAAATGTGAAGATGTTAGTGAAAAACATCTAGAAAGCTGAACAAAATCGAGATCTGGGTAAGAACATCGAGATGAAGAATCGAAAAAAAGCAAAAATAGAAATAGATATTAATGTTTGAGTGCGAAAGAGAAAGATGAAATTGAAGACATTTTGTCTCCAATGGTGTTATCTGTGAGTGAGAAAGAGAGAGAAGCTGAAGAGGTTTGAATGTGTGAGAGTGAGAAAGAGGGAGAAGAAGCTGAAGAGGTTGGGATGAAAGAGAAGGATTTTTTGTGTGGGATAGGGTGAGAAGAAAAGAGAGAGAAATTTTGTTCTTTTTGATTTAATTTTTGAAGGTTCAAAATTCTGATATTGTGACACGTTAATATTTTTACCTCTTGTAGAAAAAAAAATTTGAATAGAAGTGGATCAGAAATAATATTTTATTGAAGAAGTTTCCATTTGTTAGTTCAAAATTGTATATAGTACTAGATATAGAGATTTTCTTTTTGTATCATGTATTTTTTTTATTTTAATTTTCAAGAGATATTTTTTTCAAAATTAATCACTTTATTTTATTTTACTATTTTTGAAATTAAATAAATAAAACATATATATAATTATAAAAAATATTTGTATTTATTTTTGTTATAATTTTTTTAGTATTTTATTATTATGAAAAAAATAACACACATTCACACTATATATAATAATTTTTTTTATTTAAAACATAAACGAGACTATTATATATTCTCTAAACTTGTCCCTATCATGTGCCCAGAGTAATTCTAAAGTTGACTATTATTTAATTAATTATTGTTTAACTAATTATACACACCAACAAACTCACTCAACAAAACACAGAGTATAACGTAAAAACGACGTGCTCTTATTTCGTCGTTCATACGCTTAAAAACTTGAAAACGACATTTGGCATTGCTTTGCTAACACAGTTGCATCTTCCACCCAAATCCAAAACGACATAACACACAACAGATCGAAATACCATAGCGTAAGGAACAACAATCTCACAACACCGTTCACATTCTTTCACCAATTCCCGAAAATCTCTCTCATTGGAATCTTCACAAAAGAAAAAAAATATGGACGACAAAACGCAGTCCGAGAGTAAGCAAAACGACGAGGAGGAGGTTGCGCCAGAACCACAACTGCCAAAACCGTCGGCGGGAGGGTGGGGATTTTTGCAGTTCTCTTTTCTCTCCGATCTTCAGAAAGCCGCCGCTGTTGCCGCCGAAGAGATCTCTCGCAATGTGCGTTTCGAAATGGGACAAAAGAGAAGAGCCATTTTGTTTTATATTTTCGGTGTCAACCAACGCATTTGTCTCAATCTCGGAATGTGTTGTTGATTTGTGTTATTTAGTGTGGTTTTTCCTTTTTGTTATTGTTTTAATTTATGGAATAGTTTTATTATGCAACTGCGCCTTAATGTGTTGCATTTTCTGTTTTTGGTTGACAGTTTTTTCTTACTAATTTAGCACGTAGTGAGTTCAACAGTGTCGAATTCTCAAGTTCAACATAAGGCTTTCACAGCGTTTAGATTTTATTATTTTCGAAGGGGACTATAAAAGGGTTTTTGTTGGTTGGAGTAAAACATGGGTATGTGGAAAAGGGGTTGATGCTTTATTTTTCCAATAAATTCTGTCTTAATAGATTATATTGAATGAAGAAGTAGACGTATTGATGTCCTGGAAATTATTTATTTGTTGTGGATTATTAGGAAAGAATTATTGAAGAAGACTATGTAAGGGAGATGTTCGATTGGAGCCAATATGGTTTTGCGTGGGAAAGATATTAATGCTTTATTCTTCTAATAAATCATATCTTATTTACTTAAAATTGATAATATTGAATGAAAAAAGTAGAGGCAATAATATTTTCGAAATTATTTGGATTTGGCAGATTATTAGGAATAATCATTAGAAAGGTATCAAATTATTTGTTATGAATCAATGGGGTTTTGACATGCAGGCTGCTGTAGTTGCACAGACAGCATCAAAGGGCATTGCGGAGTTGCAAAATGAAGCTGAAGAGTCAGAATCTTCCAAAGAGGATGAAGGGGCTGAAGATTCTGCAGCTAAGAAGGAAAGTGACGATGAGGATACCAAACTGCGAAAATCTGCTCTGGACAGATTGGAGAAAGCTGGTGAAGATTCACTACTTAGCCAGGCAAGCACATAAAGATACACATCCTTGGGGGGTTGGGGTGGGTTAATTTGCAATTTGGATGCTATCATTTATTGGATTTGACCATTTAGGTCTTTTGTATATTATGCTGATTTATTCATATGTCTTTGCCTCGCCAAATATGCAGATTTCCTATTCATTCTTCACTATCCTTTTGTTCATCTTTTACACTGATATTGTTCTGCTGTTTGTTTGTTGAAACTAGTACTATCTAGCTTCTAGAATATGCTTCTATGGGTCTTGCCTATAGGTTTGATTTTGTCCCATGATTCTCATGGGTTTTGAGTAACAGTGAGTAACATTTTTAATGGGGACAATTGACTACCTAGGAAAAATAATTCTGTGCTTTTGGATGCAAATTTTATGCTTTTAGATAGTCTGTACTCATACATTAAGCACTCATACCCGAGCTACTTAATGTGTGTAGGGTTTGAAGGCTTTTGATAGCTCTGTGGAGACTTTTGCATCTGGAGCTTGGAGTGCTTTAGGAAATGCATGGAGAGGGAGCACTGATTTTGTTCAGCGGTATAATTCATTGCTATATTTGTTTATTTAAATTTTTATTTGACCCACATAGAGGTTGTTTTGTATGTCTAGTAACTGATCATTGTTCTGGTGGTGATATGTTGATATTTGATGGAAATAAGCATGTATGCTACTTGTGAGTGTGTGACTAGTGTTGGTATGGTATTATGCAATTTTCTTAAACATGAATTAAGAAGTGAACCAATGTATTCTTCACTGTGGACAAAAGAACCTGCAAACTGCTACCGTAGTTAATCCTGCTATACAGTAGTTAATAAATTGGTTCTAATAGAACTCGAGGTAAACAATATCTCTGAAACTTTGGTCTTCAACTAAACCAACAGATGCACGTGATCCACGTAACCAACCTCACCTAGGGGGAAAAAAGGCTTTGTTGTGGTTGGCATGAAATAAATGAAATCTGAAAACAGCCCTGCCATTACGATAAAGTTGTGCCTTGATGTAGGTCATGAATTTGAATGAACCTCGGAATGACCTCTTTGCATAATTAGGGAACTAATCCCCTATTTAATTAGCCTACTTTGCTTAGTTTAATTTAGTCTAATTAATTAATACAAAAATTAGCAAATTTACAAGTCTCCTTATTTTTATTATTGTTTTCGTTAATGAATTGACCATTGAACATAGTCTACAAAAAGGTCAATTTGCAGATGGTATATATGCTTAGGTTTAATTAATTAGTGATTAACCACAAATAGATTAATTCATTTGATTCAATCTTAATTTTTAGGGTGTTACATTGTATCTTATGTGCATCACTTTCTTTCATAGTAATATGATAGGCCCAACTTCAAATCTAATATAGAAAAAATTAGAGCTCTTCATAATTCATCTAACAGCTCCTCTATGACTGGAATAAGAAACTTGTTGGGTGTCGCTATGTTATTTAAAGCCTTGTAGTCAGTAGAAAACCTCAAACTGCCATCTTGTTTTATAACCAATATTAAGGGTCCATACATAGCCTTACACTTGGTCCAATGAGGCTGGCAACAAGCAGTTCATCACTTCTGAAGCATAAGCATCATCTTGTTTTCTCCTTGCAGTTCTCATCTGCTAGTTTCTTGAAAGGCATACCCTAACGAGATCCACTGCTGCTGTTCCCTTTGAATCACTGGAAATTAAGAAGTATACACTATGCAACACCCGGAGGAAGGCCATTCTTCACCCAACCTAGCCCCAAAATATGATCAACCCTTCCCCCCTCAATCAATTGCTCCCCTCCACTGCGTCCTCCTCTCTCTTCTTATTGCATGATTCGCATATCCTCCCCTCCAACCTTTCATTGCCAGCTGTGTAATCTGTTATGTCCCTCCTCTCTTCTAATTCTCTCTCAACTGCAGAGTGTTTCTTTCATTCACAGTCAGCCTTGTTTCTCTGGCCTATATATCTCATATTCCTTCAGCCCCTTTTCTCCCTTTCCTTCTACATACTTTCATAACACAAGCAATTGAGGATTATGTTGCTGGAAAAGGATATCAAGGATGAAGCAAATAAGTAGGCAAGAAGAGATACAATTGAAAGGGATACCAGCACAAACTGCTTTTGGTTGTAAAAGTTTGGTAGGGCTGATTTCTAAAATACATTCAAATTATGGGGAGAATTATTTTGGTGTCAATTGATTGTGGAGCATTACATGATTTTATATTATTGCTGAAATAGTAGTTAAAATTCCAATGGAGGACACAACACAATATTGGGTAAAGGTAAAGTCTTTGTGTTTTGTGTTCGTGTCTTGTGTTCAAGTCAGTATTTGTGTTACATAGGTTGATACTCTGCAAAGTCCATTTTGTACACACAAATTCTATTTGTTTCCTCTAGATGGGGTGGATGTAGTGCTAGGAATGGAATGGTTGAAAGGAGTTGGGAGAGATCAAGGCTAACTTTGAAAAACCAACTATGGAGGTCAAAATAGAAGGGTAGAAATACAAGATACAAGGAGAATCCTTCCTTGAGTATAGTGAATGCCACTCTAAACAGAACCATAAAAAGACTCTAACCAGAAGAGGAGTGTTTCTTGGTTGAATGTAAGATGGCCGCTAAAGAAGAAGACAGGGGAGAGAAACTAATTCCAGAGAGCATATTGCAGATTTTGGTTGAATTTGAGATTGTTTTTCACAAACCACAGGGCTGTCACATTCTAGGAGGCAGGATCATGATATCAGATTTAAAGGAGCCGATTCAAATTCTGTGGTTACCAACAGATTTTTGGGTTTTAGTGACAAAGTGGGTTTACATGAAACATTGTGGGATCACAATTCTACTGATTATATGATTTTACTTGGTGATCCCATTGATTCAGCAAAAATCCATGTTACAGCTGACATTGGAATCACGAACTATGGGAAAGATCATATAATATTGTATGATGTTGCAAGTTAATGTGAAATTGTAAGTTGTAACGTAACTACCATGTTTGTTGATAAATTCATAATTGTGAATGGTGGTTTTTACCGTGACTTCTATAGCATTTAGTGGTGTGCTAGCCCTTGCACTTGGCTATTAATTGGTTGAGGCATTTTGATAGTGAGTAGAGATTGCTGCCATCTTTGCCATGCCTTGCTGAAATAGCTCTAGTGTCATTTCTATGGGGAAAATGACTGTCAAATCTTCACTAAATAAAAAATCTCCCCTCATCATCCTTCATTTGCTCTTTCTGTTTTCATTTGTTTGGTCTGGGGTTTGCTGGTAGAGGATTTCTCTTCTTGCTACTTGACCTGCTTGCTATCTTCTCTTCTGTCATTTTTATTTTCTTGCTCTTCTCACTTCTTATCTTAGGTTCTATTTTACTTTTTCATTGTTGGGTGACTTGGACTGAAATATGTATATATGCCTTTGCTGTATCTTCTTTATGTCATACTTCCTTTTGCATTTTTTTTTTGTTGCGGGTTCTACTGCTATTGTTACCCTTCTTTTTTTAGTGAATAGTCAAGGCTCTAGAAGTATAAGGTTTTTACATTGTCATCTAATCACAAATTGTCATGCATGATAAGTTTATAGACTTCTACTGTGATTATATTCAAAGTCGCATACAAACATGTATTTCTGGTTGATTGAAAATGTAAATATTTTATATTGATAATGAATATAATTTTTTTTTCTTTGGGCTGCATATTCTTCCATGATGTTTTTGGAATTTAGATATTTTGTTTGGCTGTTATTATACTAAGAGGCACTACACATGCTCATTTTATGCTGGACCCATTTTCTTAGTTGTTTTAAATGCAACTTCCTGTTTGTGTATATTATATGTTTTATTTTTCTTATTGTTATTTTGAATGGAATGATGTATTATGCTTTGATACAAGCAAAGAATCAGGGGGGCATATTAGGAAGACCCAAAAGGTTTACGAAAGAAAGAAGTGGAAACCAATTGCATGGGGACCACAAGCCCACACACGTTGATTCTGTTACTAACAGAATTGCCTACGTGGCTTCTAGAAGGGGAGGGGAGATCTTGGGTTTGGGAGGCAGAGAGAGGGAGGGTTTTAGGGGGGTTTTGGGG
>Ga0214542_1011761_pt1 | contig 11776 bp, 7 predicted proteins | sample CNSS1metaG_FD_160096 | JGI IMG/M metagenome (GOLD analysis project Ga0214542, IMG submission 160096) | Root nodule microbial communities from cowpea collected in UCLA plant growth center, Los Angeles, California, USA - CNSS1 | ecosystem: Host-associated > Plants > Roots > Nodule | place: USA...
GCGTATTACTTGGTCATGCTTTATTGTCATTACGTCCTGAAAACCTTTGTGGGGGCAAAACCATAACCTAATATTTAAAAATAAGATAAATTATATTTGAATCAAATATATACTTTACAGGAAAGGACTAAAAAGAATGTAAGCATACTCGGAAGGATTTTCTCGGCTAATGACATAGAGTAGTGATGAGGTGGGTTTAGACCTAAACAAAGAAGTTGTATTCTACTTTTTTGTATAGAGTTATATATAAGTTTTTTGTTTAAGCGCAAGTAAATGTAATTATTTATGAAGTATTTTTAAAATTGTTAGAATACATTATTGTTTATGTACGTTTTTTTATTGTTGTACATAATACAAAGGATATAGTGTACTGACCCCAATCTATGTTACTGATAGGTGAAGTACTTGACAATGCTTTATATACATTATATTCTTCAAACCTTTGTGGTGCATGAGTAGAACCTGTTATGTGAAAGCATGGAGCATAATAAATAAAAATATGTAAATATTTCATAAAATGGTAAGTAAATAACATGGATTAAATATTGATGAATAAAATTGACTGACCATATTGAGTGTCAGTAATGTGTGTATTACTTGGTCCTGTTTTATTATCATTACATTATGCAAATCTTTGTGGGACCAAACCATAATCTAATATTTAAAAAATAAGTTAAATTTATTTAAATCAAATATATAGTTTACAGGAAATAACAAAAAAGAATGTGAGGATACTCGAAAGGACATTCTCGGCCAATGACATACAGTAATGATGCGGAAAAATGTGGTGTTACCTGCATAGTTACTGATCGAGCCATTTGCCGAATAGATGTCATTCTCAATCGGGGAGCTCTGTTTGGCATTTGGACAATGTTGGTTGTGTTTTCAAGATTATTTTTCCTTCTTTTAGATTGTTCAATAAGTCTTTGTTGAGGGATCATTCTACGTCTTCTATTTGCAGCATTTATTCTCCATCTTTGTCTCTGTTGTTCTGATGTTGATTTGTTAGAAGGAATATTTTCTGTTTAGATATGTTGTCTATTTAAACCAAAAACAATAAATAATAAATCCAAAATTAATATAAATTTAAAAATGTATTACTTGGAAGAAAGTAATGAATGAAAAGAAGGACAACGAAAGTAGTACATAATATGTACAACAAATAAAACTAAAAGAAGATAATGATATAGGAAGATATACCTAAATGTGTGAGTAGAAAGAGTATAAAATTTGATTTGATGTAACAATGAAAAGTAACAAATGCAGATGATGACAGGCTGGTTAGCAAGTTACTGAAGAAAAAAAAAAAGATTTGTAATTAAAAATAATCATTTGTCAGTTTTAAAATAATATAGCATGTTAAAAAATTGCTAAGTTCTAAAGAAACACTGAATAAAAAATTTCTAAGTTCTAAAAACAACGTTGAATTGTAATGATAAAATAAAGTGACGTAGTGTATAAATGTTATAAATTTGTAAAATGATTAAAAATTAAAAACATTGTTGTATAATTAAAAATAAAAAAATACTAATCTTGTAAACTTATAAAGTGTTTAAAAGTTAAAAATAGTTATAATGAAAAATATTTATGAAAAAAATTTATGTAAACTGGTAAATTAAGAAAAAAAATTTAAAGTATTATGAATGAAAAATATTCATGTTATAAACTTTGAAACTTATAATAAAAAATATCTTTATTGTAAAGTTATTAAATAATTTAAAGTTATAAACAGTTACAGTGAAAAATATTTATGTTGTAAACTTATAAATAAATTAGAAATTAGAAATACTTATCAGCTAAACTTATAAAATAATTAAAAATTAAAAATATTGATGTTGTAAATTTATAAAGTGATTAAAAATTACAAATACTTATAATGAAAAATATTACACTGTAAACTTAAAAAATAAATTAAAATTAAAAAAATAGAAATACTTATCAAGTAAACTTATAAAACGATTAAACTTAAAAACATTAATGTATAATTAAAAGTTATAAATATTAATCTTGTAAACTTATAAAGTGATTAAAAATTAAAAATACTTACAATTAAAAATATTTATGTTGTAAACTTAAAAAATAATGAAAATTTTGAAACACTTATAATAAAAAATATTTATGTTGTAAACTTGTAAAATTATTACAAATTTAAAATATTTATCAGGTAAACCTATAAAAATAATGAAAATTTTGAGACACTTATAATAAAAAATATTTATGTTGTAAATTTATATATTAATTAGAAATTATAAATACTTATCAGGTAAACTTAAAAAATGATTAAAAATTTAAAATATTGATGTATAATTAAAAATTAAAAATATTAATGTTATAAATTTATAAAGTGATTAAAAGTTACAAATACTAATGAAAAATATTACACTGTAAACTTAAAAAGTAAAGTTAAATTTAAAAAATTTATAATAAAAAATATTTATGTAATAAACTTTTAAGATTATTAAAAAAAATAGAAATACTTATCAAGTAAACTTATAAAATGATTAAAAATTATAAACATCTATGTATAATTAAAAATTATAAATAGTAAACTTATAAAGTTATTAAAAATAAAAGTTATTTATAATGAAAATTATTTATGTTGTAAACTTAAAAAAATAATAAAAAATTAAAAAAAAAACTTATAATGAAACTTCTTCATCCCGCCTGTTGCTGGAACAGATTTTATGGCAGTTTTTGTGGCCAGTTGCTTCCTAGGAGCCCTCCGGTAGATTTGCTTGCAGTTTGCTTTGTTCGTGCCATTAGTAAAATAAATATGTCGTAAACCAATATGCGAAAGATATTTAGAAACCATTACGCGAAAGATTACAAATTTGAACTTTGCGTATATATAGATATTGAAGATTAAAATAATCAAATCGCAGAGACAAAAGAACACACTCTTTCTCTCTGAATTCTATTGCTTTTTGCGTACTGTGACTTTCCTTGCTACTGTCTGCTGCGTCCAAACTGTGTGAACACTGTGCAAATTGCACATTAATCTTCAATATCCTAACAATAAGCAAACCCTAACAATAAAAAAACTCTCATCTCACAACAAAATTCTCCACCTCCTTAAACGAAATCTATCATAAAACAATCGTGTAAAGAAGATGTGCACACAAAATTAATGGTGAGATTATAAAAGATTTAAATTTCATTTTTCATCGTTGATACAGGAAAAAAAATTGAAACATAAGAAACAATAAAAATACATGAAAAGCGAGTAATCATAAATTGGATAATTGGACATTTAATAGTAAGCATACACACCGGATAATCATAAATGAAAAGGAACAATAAAAAATACCTTTTAGTTTAATCCAATGAAGATAAATAGCATCAGCAAGCAAGACAAGACAACTTCACGAAAGGAATAATAATGAAATGATGTTGTTGCAGAGAAAAAACAAACGATAAAATAACGGTTATATGTTAAATTATTTTTAAAATAATAAATAATTTATTATATTAGAAAGGGTAGAATAGGAATTAAAAAATGTGGACACAATTGAGGGAATCCCCTTTATTATTGTTATAGATAATCAATTGCCTTTGTGAGCTCATTAGGAGTTCCAATTATGTTTATGTCATCTACATAAACAGCAAGTATAGCAAAGTCATTCTCAGATCTTTTCATATAAATACAAGGACAAATAAGGTCATTTTTATACCCTTCCTTAGTGGGCATCTTATCATTAAACTTCATCAAGGTCTCCACTACCTCCCTATCAAATATTGACAACTCCTCCCTTTTCATATCCTTATAACGTCGAGGGTTGTCAATCCAACTGAATGGGAATTTCGTGCTCCCATCATCGTTGTAAAAGTAGGAGTGTCCCGACTCCTTTACTACCACTTTAAAGAAACCATCTTTAAAGTGCTTAAATGATTGAGTAAAAGCATCCAGTCTACTTATTCTTGGCCGGCTTATCAACGATAGCCAAGTAGTTAGACTCTTGGGATGAGTGTCGTAAAAATATAAGAAACAACGGGGTGATAGTTGCAAATACAAAGACCGGCATAGCAGCCGGAAGGCCTACAGATACGCCTAGCTATTGGGATGTAGCTGAGTAAGGGCAACATTTAGCAAACATAACACGCCCATTGTGAAATCATAAAAGGGCAACCTCACGTACAGTTGTGAGAAATGGCACATATACATGTACAAAAACCCCTCCGAAGCTCCCTCCTGGCCGTGGCATAAGCAGTCAACCGCGCTTAGTCTTTCCAAAGCCACGATATCTCGCTTGATATTCCTCTCCAAAATAGGTATGCAGTTTAGTCAAGAGTTTAACAACCGGGACCATCTGAACAAAGAATGTTGGGTTCGCACATCCTCAGCCACCCATCCATATCTGGCTCTCGCCGGCAAGCTGCTTTCCGCTATCTCCTCTAGCAGATCCTCCCTTATTTCAGTAGTCACCTCCATTGGGATCCTCTCTTCACTGGCCAACTAGCCACTAACCTCACTCCCTGACCGACCACTACCCTCTTCCCCTGAATGTCCACTCCCACTACCCGAACTAGATGTTGACACGCTACCGCTAACACTTGACATACCTTTTCAAAATTTAAGATGACGACAGAGACAATGAACATATCGGACAGATCTAACGCACACAAATCACTTTTCTCAAACTTTTGCAAATGAAGCAAGATGAACAAATATTTCTAACCATCTGTATTTATAATCAACGTTTGAGCCACTATAAAGTTTGCCCACCCAAACAATAAGCACATGAAACGTCACGATGAATGCGAAGCATCACAAGTTTAAAAATGGTTGCGCAAAGCCCTCTAGTAGGAATCTTGACAACTGACAACACTTCACCTACCTCCATCATTTTTGACAATCTTAGCAATGATCACCACATCTCAAGATTGGGGGACTACCATACCATACCAAGAAGTAATTTTTTCTTGCCAAATAACCGAAAACTATCAAAACAAACACGCAGATTGCTACACAACCTCCATCACCAAATATCAACAGACCGATATGATCAAACACACCGCTAACACTGATACGACTCATCACTTACTCCAAACCGATAACATCCAAACCTTCGACGCGATATATATCTCGCCAAAGGCTGGGGGACTGATGTACTATATCTAGGCAAACTTAGATAACCATTCAGTTTAAGCCGCCTATACATAGTTCTATAATAAAGATAATAGACGGATAGTCAACTAAGCGAGATCGCATACATGGCGGCCTAGGCCGCCTACTATAAAGGATACAATGTAATACATAGCTGATAACTCCAAACTTAAGCCTCCCACAAATACTTAGCACTTGGGCTCAGCCTAGGCACATAGAGAATTTGAATATTGGCCCAAAATGACTAAAAATGGGCCTAGTTCACAAGAAGGGGTAGACACAATTAATGACTCTATAAATACGTGTGGTAACTCCTTAAGGGTCCAAACCGACTACGTTAGGAGACGACGTGTACAAGTCAAGAAGAAGCCAATTTGAGAGGTCAAGGATTGGGGTAAGGCATTACTAGTGTTCCCTAACATCTCTTACTTTTTTCATTTTTTTCTGCAGGAACATTTCTGAAAAGAAAAAAAAATCTATTTTTTTGCTCTTATATCTCCTCGTTCTCTTCCATTCTCGAGAAAGAAAAGAAGAAGGTAATTTTTTCATCTACTTTATACTGAAATATTAGTTTAATAATTTATGTAATAGGTATCTTTTATATTGATTTGTTATTTTATGAACATGGTAGAAAAAGTATTGTATTGTGTGTTTTTTTATAACCGGATTTTAATTGTAGTTCCATTATATGACTTGAGTTTCTCACAAATTGTTCTCATCTCCCATTCTCACCTATTTTCTTTTGTTTCTGAAGAGAAAAATATTTATTATTTCTGCTCTCATATCTCAGTTGTTGTGTTACATTCTCAAAGAAATAAAGAAGGTAATTCTCTCTTGTCTCACTTGATAGTGAAATATTAGTTTAATAATTTATTTAATAAGCATCTTGTATATTAATAATTTTTTTTATGAACATAGAAGAAAAAATATTATACTGTGTGTTTTTTATAACTGGATTTTAAGTGTGGTTTGATTATTATCAAATTTTCTTTTGCTATTTACGTCTCTCAATTTTTTATTTGATTATGATAAGTTTTTTTTTAGTCTTTTTTTTAAATAGGTATATTGATGAAGAATAAAAGAATAAATTCATTTTTTAAAAGTGATAAAATTGAAGTTACCCGTGAAAATGAAAACAGGATAAATTCAGCTTTGCTAGATATTCATTTTTAGTCTTATTTCCTTTTTAGTTATCGTTATACTAAATTATGTATTCATTTTTATTGTATTAGTGACAATAATTAAATGTATAAATTTTGAACGTATATTTTGGTCCGCCCAACATTGTTGGTCAAGATCTGCCACTATGCATGATAATGAAGTTTGAGAATGTTAAAGTTAACTAATGAAGACAATGCAATACAAGAAATAGAAGTATTACTTTAACTATAAAAAATAAAAATAAAAAGCACGTGAAAGAGAGTTTTTTCAATTGAATGCATTCAGTCAATTGAATTATTTTTCAATTGACTGATTTTTTCACTTAACTCAAGTGAAATCAGCTGACTGTATGGAAAATTCAATTGACTGTTTTCACTTAAACCAGACTAAGTTGTGTTTTCGCGAGCAAAGGTGTGAATCTGAGTTTTTTTGCATGAAACTTTGTCATTCTTCTTTGGAAACCCCCCTCTCTCTGCAATACACAGCTGCAACTCATCTTTTGAATATCATGGTTGATCTTGGTTTGTTTTGGAGGCATTTTGGCTTGTGAGTAGCTTGAAGAACACATGTATGGTTGGCTAGGGACAGCCACCATCAGGTTTGAATGTTTTTGTGCCTATGGTTGGTTTGCGTGATGTGATTTCAAGTCTGTAAGTCTGATTCTTGCAGGGTGTGTGTCTATATTTTTGTGTGAGTCAAAAATCTTGTGCGTGTCTTTATTCAAAAGTGTAATCTTGGTGTGTGATTTGTAAAAATTTTGAATATAGTGAAAATCGGGCTCAGGTTGTCCTGGTAAACTGGATGTAGCTCCGTGATTGAGTGAACCAGTTTAAAAACAGTTGTGCATCTATCTTTCCCTCATCTCACTCTCTTTGAAACTCTTTGAAAACTCAAGAAAACCAAGAAATTTGTTCTTTGGTGTGATTTAATGCGTTTTTGTATAATTTGAGGCTTTATACTTGTCATAAATACTATTTGAAATAAGTCTTCTATGTAAAAGATTGTTGTTTGAGTTGAATTTGCGAATTCTGCATTCTGCATAATTCTCCAGTATTTTAGCCGACTGATTTGTCTTTTTAATCGACTGTTTCATAGCTTCAAGATCAAATTAGTCTGCTGATTTATATTTTAATCGACTAAAAGTGTACTGGTCTGCTGCATTTACATCCAAACTTTCCAGTCCATTAGATTCAATTGAAAAGTGGTTTAAACTTTTGAAAAAGTTTTATAAAGCCAATTCAAACCCCCTCCCCCCCTTCTTGGCTAAAATCACCATTTGAAAACTAACAACATCAAATAATAAAATCAACCACTTCCACATCTTACTATTTATTAATTATTAATATGGATTCTTACGTGTTTGGCCATCTAACATTAATATTTTATTATGGTTAGTTTAACATTATGAATGTAAAATATTAATAAACCCCTTTTTATATTGATACAATTTTAATGTATATTGGACGATTTTATTTTTGGTACGGTGGAATAAATGGATGAAAGGAAATGCATTTTACAATTTTGTGTGTTCAAGCAACTAATAGGTGGTTGCATGATAATTAAGTTGGAGAATGTTAAAGTTAACAAATAAAGACAATGCAGAAAATAGAGATATTGGAATTATAGAAAAGAAAAAAGGCACGTGAAAGAGAAAAGAGAGAGTACATAAGATATATGTTAAAAAATGTATTATACAGAAGAGCCTTGTATAATGTTATTGCATTCTCGTGGCTTCTCAACATATTGCTCCATCGGATAAGTTATTAATCTTAAAATGTTGAAGTTGCTTATTTATTAAAAATTTTATTTTAGTAATAATTATTTTAGATCTCAAAAAAAGCCTCAAAAAATAATTTTTGAATAAAATCATGATAAAAATATCTCTTACAAATTTCCTTTAGACCTCGTCAATATTTTTGAGTCATACTTACTCGTGAAAGTGCGATTAAGATAAAAAATTTTATGACTTGAATGCGAAAAATCTTCTTAGCATTCAAAGATGAAAATATCACTAGTGTAGATTGTACTTTTTTAACTCGGCTTATATGCCTCGATTAACAAGGAACCGAAGCATATAATGGTGCGGTGACATTTTTACAATTCCAGCCAACTTTTATGCCTCGGTTCATCATATACCCAAAGCAAAAAGGGGTGTTCTGCTTCAGTTCATTAAAAATCGATGCCAAAAGCCATCATATGCCTCAGTTACAGACCTGAAGCCAAAACTGCCACTAGTCGTTAGATATTTGGCCTCGGGTGGATGGACACCAGTGCCAAAATATAGAGACCTGAAGCCAAAACTACCACTAGTCGTTAGATATTTGGCCTCGGGTGGATGGAGACCAGTGCCAAAAGCCATCATAGAGTTTATTTAGGGCTCATCTTCCCCGCGCTCTGCATTTCTTGTCTCTCTCTCTCTACAACCTACGCCTCCACCGTGCTTCCACCATGTTGCTCCTGCCACCGTCGCGTTGCCTCCAGTTGTTCGTTGCATCTCCATTTCGTCGCTCTCCATTTTTGTCTGCCATTCATTCTCTTGTATCTCTCTCTACAACTTGAACCTCCATAGTCCTTGCCACCACGTTACTCCGGCCATTATCGTGTCGCCTCTATTGGTTCGCTACACCTCCATTTCGTGCACCTCCTTCTCCATTTTCCGGCAACTGTCGTGTCGTCGTTCCTCCAAGGTAAGGTTCCAACGCGTTTTTGTTTTATTTTCCATTTTGTATATATTAATTTTAAATTTCGGTTATTGCGAGTATTGATTTGCATTGGGATTGAAATTGTTTGGAGTGTTTTGAGTAATTTTGTGAGAGAATTGGGTCTGAATTTAAGAGCATTGCATCTGAAATTTAGAGCATTAGTCTGAATTTAAGAACATTGTAACAACACTATAATTAAATAGGTAATATATTTTGTTAAGGTTTTTGGTTGTTTTTGCTTTTTTTTTCTTACTTATGACCTTCTCTTATGTTTTTTATTGTCTCTTGAAGCTCTCGAACACGTTGCATTGCATCATCTTCCATTGTCATTCGCTTTTTATGCTCCTAGGTTCTAATTCCAATATTTTCCTATGATTTTGTAGTTTGTCATGTAATAGTTTTATATTTTATATATGTGATTAATTATTTGTTTAAATATGTTGTTTGCTTTTCTTATAGTGTGAGTTAGCCTTAGTTTCCCATTTGAGATTCAATACGAAAATTATGTATTGTCCTCGAGTTTTCATTTTGAAGAAGCTACATTTTTTTAAAATTAATATAAGGGGATACAATACTAATAATTTAAATGTATTGAATCTTAAATTATCCGATTGGACAGTTTAAGAAGATTAATCACTTTCTAGTAGTTTATTAGTGCATATATATTTTAAAACACATATCTTAAAAATCATGAATATTTGTCAACAATGTTTTGTATTGATCTTCGGGTGCATATTTGATTGTGGTTGATAATCACTTTCATCTCGTGTATCCTGAAAGCCAATGCGAAATGCTAGTAAAATTTCATGAAATTTAAGATATGTATTTTAAAAGTAATATGTACCAATAAAATAAAGAAAGTGAATCTTCTTAAATGAGATAGGGCACACATTCACTAAGACGTGAGCATTGATTCAAAGATTACTGAAATTGTTCACGCAATTTTAGTATATATACCTATGGATCGAGAATGGATTAATTTACCACGTATCAACGATGAGTATGAGAATGGAGTAGAAGAATTTATAAAATTTGTGCAACATTATGAGGGTAGAAGTGATGATGAGGTCAAGTTCAGATGTCCTTGTGTCAACTGTTTGAATGGGAGAAAATTGAATGCAACTCAAGTTAGGGAACATCTTACTTGTGATGATTTCCTTAGAAGTTATACAATATGGACATGACACGACGAATTAATAGACTTTCCAACTATTTCTCGAATTGAACATGATGTCGATTCCACCATGAAAGAGCAACGGGAAGAGCGATGTGAAGAGCGAGTAGAAGAAGACAATATGGAGGACATGATACGGGATGTTGGCGCATAAGCTTTTGCACAAGCGCATATGTATGAGACTGTGTTTGTTGATGCGGAAACTCCGTTGTATGTCGGTTCAACTACGTTCACGCGATTATCAACATTTTTAAGACTTATGAATTTGAAAGCAACCAATGGTTAAACAGATAAAAGCTTCACAAAATTGCTCATGCTCTTGAATGAAATGCTTCCCGGGGGAAATACTCTACCCACTCGAAACTATGACGCCAAGAAAATTCTTTGTTCGATGGGTATGGAGTATAAAAGGATACATGCATGTCCTAGTGTGGGTCGTCACGGTACAAGCAGAAAAGAAATAGTGAAGATAGTGGTCAAATAGAGAATGAAGGATCTGCTTTTAAAGTAGTTTAGTACCTTCTAATCGTGCCCAAACTCTAAAAACCTTAGATGGCATGCAACTAAGAGAAGATGTGATGGACTGCTTCGTCATCCAGCTGATTCAATGCAATAGAAAAATATTGATCAAGAATTTCCCAAGTTTGGTGAATAATGTAGAAATATTCGTTTTGGCTTAGCTACCGATGGAATGAATCCATTTGGTAATTTAAGTACAAACCATAGTTGTTGGCATGTTATATTATTCATTTACAACTTATCTCCTAAACTCTGCATGAAGAGAAAATATATGATGTTGTCTATGATAATATATGGTCCAAAGCAGCCTAGAAATGACATAGATATATATCTCAATCCCCTAGTTGAAGACATGAAGTTGTTGTGGGTTGATGGTGTTGAAGTATTTGATGTTTTTGCTTCTGAAACTTTCATGATGCATGCAATGTTATTTTGCACCATTAATGACTTTCCAACTTATGGTATTTTGTCGGGGTACAATGTCAAGGGTTATAAAGCATGTCTTATATGTGAAGAAAACACTGCATCTCATCAGTTGAAAAATGGAAGGAAGACCGTGTATCTGCGCCATTGAAGGTTTTTGCAAGCTAATCATCCTTATCGAAGGTTAAAGAAAGCATTCAATGGACATCAAGAGAATGACGAAACACCAATTCCATTAACTGACCTTCAAATTCATGAAAAAGTTATAAAGTACATCATGTATTTGGGAAAACATCCAAGAAGTCATCTGCATCGAGCACTTGGAAGAAAAAAGCAATATTTTTTTATCTTCCATATTGGTCAAAGTTACAAGTTAGACATTGCATAGATGTCATGCATGTAGAAAAAAATGTGTATGATAGCTTGATTGGTACACTACTTAACATTCAGGGAAAGACAAAAGATGGAGTAAATGCTCGTTTAAATTTGGTTGAAATGAAGATCTGAGAAGACTTGGCACCAAGGGAGGTTGGTAGGTGTACTTATTTGCCCCCTGCATGTTACAATATGTCCAGACAAGAGAAGATAAGTTTTTGCTTATGTTTAAAGAGTGTCAAGGTACCTCAAGGATACTCTTCAAATATTCAGAGTTTAGTGTCCATGCAAGACTTGAAGCTTGTTGGCCTAAAGTCT
>Ga0214542_1011766_pt1 | contig 11768 bp, 1 predicted proteins | sample CNSS1metaG_FD_160096 | JGI IMG/M metagenome (GOLD analysis project Ga0214542, IMG submission 160096) | Root nodule microbial communities from cowpea collected in UCLA plant growth center, Los Angeles, California, USA - CNSS1 | ecosystem: Host-associated > Plants > Roots > Nodule | place: USA...
ATTGGTTCCCCTAGAGTTGATCTACAACTCGTCTCGTCTTTGGGATGATTTAAGCACTTATGCAAAGCTTGAAGGTCGAGGTTGCGAACAACAATCAGTGGAGAACTTGTCACGCCTAAACTGTCAATCCACGATCTTTAATTAGGCCTTTGTCTCCTCATCTATTTATAACGATGACTAAAAAAGTATTGGCCCACACATCGACTTTCAATAACTTTAGAGAAACGGGAGCATGAAAGGATACCTACGAAACTCGACCAAAAATGTGAGGTGTATGAAGAGTTTTGTGCCCTCGATATGTTGGCTTATCTTATTAGAAATAATTTGTTATGTGTTATGGAACACACAACGCTTGTACAAACAAAAGTGTGATATCAATCAATATGTTGTACCTCAAATTCTTTAATAAATTTCGATTGTAGAGGTGGCACGCAAGGTAATCAACGAAGCTTACCAAGGTACAAGAACATATAACATGAAAGATTATTATTTGAAAAATTAAAAGTTAACTTTCGATGTGTTTTATGAATAATAATATTGAGAGTGGATTAATCATCATTTCTAAATAGTTAAATTGATACAAAAATATAAAAACTCGTGACACGAGAAAACAATACAAGAACTTTTATTTTTCATTCAAAAAAAAATTCATATATCCTTTTAAGACTGAACATATTGCCTATAGTTTTCTAGAGTTCACAGATTAAAAAAAACTAGGGGAAAAAATACCCCATTTTTTTTTCTTCGTAATAGTTATGTGATATTTTTCCTAGTTTTAGTCAAAAATTAAATAAGGCAATAAAATAAAGGTTTCATATTTCAACGCATATTTTAAAACAAATGGGCAAAACTCATTACAAATAAAGACTAATAATTTCCAAAATGTAAAATCCGCAGCCGGGGGTTGAACCCGGATTTCAACATTGAAATTAACCTGGTGTGCTACTGCGGATGCTTTGATGCTAAAGTGAGTAATCAAGTATTTATATTATTTTCTACATCAAAGCATTGCACTAGGCTAAAATTTACCATTTTTAACTTTTCACTGATATAACTTTGTTGCACATTCCCCCAAACAAGTTGTATATTTGGATAATTTTTTTCGTTCCCTTGTCAATAATATCCTTTTCACAAGAATATTTTTGTCATTTATTAAATAACAAAAAGTATTATCACTTCACATGTGTAATAGTTAAAGAAACGAGAAATAAAAATTACAATCAAACAAGTTGAAATTAGTGAGAATTTTTTCCAGATAACCATTGGTTCCCCTAGAGTTGATCTACAACTCGTCTCGTCTTTGGGATGATTTAAGCACTTATGCAAAGCTTGAAGGTCGAGGTTGCGAACAACAATCAGTGGAGAACTTGTCACGCCTAAACTGTCAAACCATGATCTTTAATTAGGCCTTTGTCTCCTCATCTATTTATAACGATGACTAAAAAAGTATTGGCCCACACATCGACATTCAAAAACTTTAGAGAAACGGGAGCATGATAGGATACCTATGAAACTCGACAAAAAATGTGAGGTGTATATAGAGTTTTGTGCCCTCGATATGTTTGCTTATCTTATTAGAAATAATTTGTTATGTGTTATGGAACACACAACGCTTGTACAAACAAAAGTGTGATATCAATCAATATGTTGTACCTCAAATTCTTTAATAAATTTCGATTGTAGAGGTGGCACGCAAGGTAATCAACGAAGCATACCAAGGTACAAGAACATATAACACGAAAGATTATTATTAGAAAAATTAAAAGTTAACCTTCTATGTGTTTTGTGAATAATAATATTGAGAGTGGATTAATCTTCATTTCTAAGTAGTTAAATTGATACAAAAGTATAAAAACTCATGACACGAGAAAACAATATAAAGTGAGTAATCAAGTATTTATATTATTTTCTACATGAAAGCATTGCACTAGGCTAAAATTTACCATTTTAAACTTTTCACTGATATAACTTTGTTGCACATTCCCACAAACTAGTTGTATATTTGGATAATTTTTTTCGTTCCTTTTATCAATAATATCATTTCCACCATAATATTTTTTTGATTTATTAAATAAATACAAAAAGTATTATCACTTTTCGTGTGGAATAGTTAAAGAAACGAGAAATATAAATTCCAATCAAAGAAATTCAAACTAGTTAGAATTTGTTTCTAGATTACCGTTGGTTCCCTTAGAGTTGATCTACAACCCGTCTTTGTTACGGTTGTATAACTTATCTTGAGCTTGAAGGTCAACGTTGCGAACAACGATCTGTGTACCGTTTGTCACGCGCAACGTGTCAAACGATGATCTATAATTAGGTGTTTGTCGCTTAACATGTTTATGACGAGAAAAAAAGTCTTGGCATACATGTTTGACGTCGACATTTAACGACTTAAGAGAAACGGGAGTATCAAATGGTGACCTGTGAAACACGACCGAAATTGTGAGGTGTACGACGAGTCCTCGATGTGTCTGCTTATCTTATTAGAAATAATTTGTTGCGTGTTATGGAAGACAAAACAGTTGTACGGATAAGAGTGTGATATCAATCAATATGTTGTACCTTAACTCCTTTAATTACCTTCGATTATAGAGGTGGCACACAATGCTATCAACTAAGCTTACCAAAATACATGAGCACATAACACGAAAGTTTATTATTTCACAAATTAAAAGTTAACTTTCGATGTATTTTGTGTATAATAAAATTACGAGTGGATTAATCATCATTCCTAACTAGTTAAATTTATAGAAAATCATAAAAACTCGTGACACGAGAAAACAATACAAGAACTTTAATTTTGATTCAAAGAAAAATTCATATATTTTTTTAAGACTAAACATATTGCCTATAGCTTTCTAGGGTTCAAAGATTTAAAAAATAGTCGAAAAAATACACCAATTTTGTTTCTTCGTAACGATTATATATTTGATAATTTTTCTAGTTTTAGTGAAACATTAAATAAGGCAATAAAATAAAGGTTTTATATTTTCAATGCATATTTTACAAACTAATGGGCAAAACGCATTATAAAAAAAGAATAATAATTTCTAAAATGTAATTCCGCAGCCGGAAGTTGAACCCGGATTTCAATTTTTGAAATTAACCTGGTGTGCTACTGCGGATGCTTTGATGTTAATGTGCATAATCAAGTATTTAAATTATTTTCTACATGAAAGCATTGCACTAGGCTAAAATTTATAATTTTTAATATTTCACTCATATAACTTTGTTGCACATTACCACAAATGAGTTATATATTTGGACAATTTTGGCCTTTACTTTATCAATAATATCGTTTCCACCATAATATTTTTTGTGATTTATTAAATAAATACAAAAAGTATTATCACTTTACGTGTGGAATAGTTAAAGAAACAAGAAATATAAATTCCAATTGAAGAAACTAAAACTGGTTAGAATTTGTTTCTAGATTACCATTGGTTCCCTTAGAGTTGATCTACGACCTGTCTTGGTTACGATTGTATAACTTATCCTGAGCTTGAAGGTCGAGCTTGTGAACAACGATATGTGGACCGCTTGTCACGCGCAACTTATCAAACCATGATCTATAATTAGGTGTTTGTCTCTTAATATGTTTACAACGAGAAAAAAAGTCTTGGCATACATGTTTGACGTCAACATTTAACGACTTAAGAGAAACGAGAGTATCAAATGGTGACCTGTGAAACACAACCAAAATTGTGAGGTGTACGAAGAGTCCTCGATGTGTCTGCTTATCTTATTAGAAATAATTTCTTGCGTGTCATGGAAGACACACCATTGTTACGGATGAGAGTGTGATATCAATCAATATGTTGTACCTAAACTTCTTTAATTACTTTCGATTATAAAGGTGGCACCAATGTTATCAACTACGCTTACCAATCTACATGAGCACATAACACGAAAGATTATTATTTGACAAATTTAAAGTTAACTTTCGATTGTGAATAAGAAAATTAAGAGTGGATTAATCATCATTTCTAAATAGTTAAATTGATAGAAAATAATAAAAACTCATGACACAAGAAAACAATACAAGAACTTTAATTTTGATGCAAAGAAAAATTCATATATTTTTTTGAGACTAAAGATATTGCCTATAGCTTTCTAGGGTTCAAAGATTAAAAAAATTGTCGAAAAAATACACCAATTTTGTTTCTTCGTAACAATTATATATTTGATAATTTTTCTAGTTTTAGTAAAACATTAAATAAGGCAATAAAATAAAGGTTTTATATTTTCAATGCATATTTTACAAACTAAAGGGCAAAATGCATTACAAAAAAGAATAATAATTTCTAAAATGTAATTCCAAAGCCGAGAGTTGAACCCGGATTTCAATTTTTGAAATTAACCTGTTGTACTATTGCGACTGCTTTGATGTTAAAGTGCATAAGCAATTGTTTAAATTATTTTCTACATGAAAGCATTGCACTAGGCTAAAATTTACCATATTTAATTTTTCACTCTTATAACTTTGTTGCATATTACCACAAATGAGTTATATATTGGGACAATTTTTGCCTTCCCTTTATCAATAATATCATTTCCACCATAATATTTTTGTGATTTATTAAATAAATACAAAAAGTATTATCACTTTACGTGTGGAATAGTTAAAGAAATGAGAAATATAAATTCCAATCAAAGAAATTCAAACAGTTAGAATTTGTTTCTAGATTACCGTTGGTTCCCTTAGAGTTGATCTACAACCCGTCTTTGTTACGGTTGTATAACTTATCTTGAGCTTGAAGGTCGACGTTGCGAACAACGATCTGTGTACCGTTTGTCACGCGCAACGTGTCAAACCATGATCAATAATTAGGCGTTTGTCTCTTAACATGTTTACGACGAGAAAAAAAGTCTTGGCATACATGTTTGACGTCGACATTTAACGACTTAAGAGAAACGGGAGTATCAAATGGTGACCTGTGAAACACGACCGAAATTGTGAGGTGTACGATGAGTCCTCGATGTGTCTGCTTATCTTATTAGGAATAATTTCTTACGTGTTATGGAAGACACAACAGTTGTACGGATAAGAGTGTGATATCAATCAATATGTGTTACCTCAACTTCTTTAATTACCTTCGATTATAGAGGTGGCACACAATGCTATCAACTAAGCTTACCAAAATACATGAGCACATAACACGAAAGATTATTATTTCACAAATTAAAAGTTAACTTTCGATGTATTTTGTGTATAATAAAATTAAGAGTGGATTAATCATCATTCCTAAATAGTTAAATTTATAGAAAATCATAAAAACTCGTGACACGAGAAAACAATACAAGAACATTAATTTTGATGCAAAGAAAAATTCATATATTTTTTTGACTAAACATATTGCCTATAGTTTTCTAGAGTTCAAAGATTAAAAAAATTGTCGAAAAATACACCAATTTTGTTTCTTCGTAACGATTATTTATTTGATAATTTTTCTAGTTTTAGTGAAACATTAAATAAGGCAATAAAATAAAGGTTTTGTATTTTCAATGCATATTTTACAAACTAATGGGCAAAACGCATTAGAAAATAGAATAATAATTTCTAAATGTAATTTCGAAGCCGAGAGTTGAACCCGGATTTCAATTTTTGAAATTAACCTGGTGTGCTACTGCGAATGCTTTGATGTTAAAGTGCATAAGCAATTGTTTAAATTATTTTCTACATGAAAGCATTGCACTAGGCTAAAATTTACCATTTTTAATTTTTCACTCTTATAACTTTGTTGCACATTACCACAAATGAGTTATATATTGGGACAATTTTTGCCTTCCCTTTATCCATAATATCATTTCCACCATAATATTTTTGTGATTTATTAAATAAATACAAAAAGTATTATCACTTTACGTGTGGAATAGTTAAAGAAATGAGAAATATAAATTCCAATCAAAGAAACTGAAATTAGAATTTGATTCTAGATTACCATTGGTTCCCTTAGAGCTGATCTACAACCCGTCTTTGTTACGGTTGTATAACTTATCCTGAGCTTGAAGGTCGAGCTTGTGAACAACGATCTGTGTACGGTTTGTCACGCGCAACGTGTCAAACCATGATCTATAATTAGGCGTTTATCTCTTAACATGTTTACGAGGAGAAAAAAGGTCTTGGCATACATATGTGAGATCGACATTTAACGACTTAAGAGAAACAGGAGTATCAAATGGTGACCTGTGAAACACGACCGAAATTGTGAGGTGTACGACGAGTCGTCGATGTGTCTGCTTTTCTTATTAGAAATAATTTCTTGCGTGTTATGGAAGGCACAATAGTTGTACGGATAAGAGTGTGATATCAATCAATATGTTGTACCTCAACTTCTTTAATTACCTTCGATTATAGAGGTGGCACACAATGCTATCAACTAAGCTTACCAAAATACAAGAGCACATAACACGAAAGATTATTATTTCACAAATTAAAAGTTAACTTTCGGTGTATTTTGTGTATAATAAAATTAAGAGTAAATTAATCATCATTCCTAAATTGTTAAATTTATAGAAAATCATAAAAACTCGTGACACGAGAAAACAATACAAGAACATTAATTTTGATGCAAAGAAAAATTCATATATTTTTTTAAGACTAAACATATTGCCTATAGTTTTCCAGAGTTCAAAGATTAAAAAAATAGTCAAAAAATACACCAATTTTGTTTCTTAGTAACGATTATTTATTTGATAATTTTTCTAGTTTTAGTGAAACATTAAGTAAGGCAATAAAATAAAGGTTTTGTATTTTCAATGCATATTTTACAAACTAATGGGCAAAACGCATGAGAAAAAAGAATAATAATTTCTAAAATGTAATTCCGAAGCCGAGAGTTGAACCCAGATTTCAATTTTTGAAATTAACCTGGTGTGCTACTGCGAATGCTTTGATGTTAAAGTGCATAAGCAATTGTTTAAATTATTTTCTACATGAAAGCATTGCACTAGGCTAAAATTTACCATTTTTAATTTTTCACTCTTATAACTTTGTTGCACATAACCACAAATGAGTTATATATTGGGACAATTTTTGCCTTCCCTTTATCAATAATATCATTTCCACTATAATATTTTTGTGATTTATTAAATAAATACAAAAAGTATTATCACTTTACGTGTAGAATAGTTAAAGAAACGAGAAATATAAATTCCAATCAAAGAAATTCAAACTAGTTAGAATTTGTTTCTAGATTACCGTTGGTTCCCTTAGAGTTGACCTACAACCCGTCTTTGTTACGGTTGTATAACTTATCTTGAGCTTGAAGGTCGAGGTTGCGAACAACGATCTGTGTACCGTTTGTCACGCGCAACGTGTCAAACCATGATCTATATTTAGGCGTTTGTCTCTTAACATGTTTACGACGAGAAAAAAGTCTTGGCATACATATGTGACGTCGACATTTAACGACTTAAGAGAAACAGGAGTATCAAATGGTGACCTGTGAAACACGACCGAAATTGTGAGGTGTACGACGAGTCCTCGATGTGTCTGCTTATCTTATTAGAAATAATTTATTGCGTGTTATGGAAGACACAACAGTTGTACGGATAGGAGTGTGATATCAATCAATATGTTGTACCTCAACTTCTTTAATTACCTTCGATTATAGAGGTGGCACACAATGCTATCAACTAAGCTTACCAAAATACATGAGCACATAACATGAAAGATTATTATTTCACAAATTAAAAGTTAACTTTCGGTGTATTTTGTGTATAATAAAATTAAGAGTGGATTAATCATCATTCCTAAATAGTTAAATTTATAAATAATCATAAAAATTCGTGACACGAGAAAACAATACAAGAACTTTAATTTTGATGCAAAGAAAAATTCATATATATTTTTAAGACTAAACATATTGCCTATAGTTTTCTAGAGTTCAAAGATTAAAAAAATAGTCGAAAAATACACCAATTTTGTTTCTTCGTAACGATTATTTATTTGATAATTTTTCTAGTTTTAGTGAAAAATTAAATAAGGCAATAAAATAAAGGTTTTGTATTTTCAATGCATATTTTACAAACTAATGGAGAAACGCATTAAAAAAAAGAATAATAATTTCTAAAATGTAATTCCGAAGCCAAGAGTTGAACCCGGATTTCAATTTTTGAAATTAACCTGGTGTGCTACTGTGGATGCTTTGATGTTAAAGTTCATAATCAATTGTTTAAATTATTTTCTACTTGAAAGCATTGCACTAGGCTAAAATTTACCATTTTTAATATTTCACTCATATAACTTTGTTGCACATTACCACAAACGAGTTATATATTTGGACAATTTTTGCATTCCCTTTATCAATAATATCCTTTCCACTATAATATTTTTTTGATTTATTAAATAAATAGAAAAAGTATTATCACTTTACATGTGGACTGGTTAAAGAAACAAGAAATATAAATTCCACTCAAAGAAATTGAAACTACTTAGAATTTGTTTCTAGATTAGCATTGGTTCCCTTAGAGTTGATCTACAACCCGTCTTTCTTACGGTTGTATAACTTATGCTGAGCTTGAAGGTCGACGTTGCGAACAACGATCTGTGGACCACATGTCACGCCTAACTTGTCAAACCATGATCTATAATTAGGCGTTTATCTATTAATTTATTTATAATGAGAAAAAAAAAGTCTTTGCCTACATGTTTGACGTCGACATTCAACGACTTAAGAGAAACGGGAGTATCAAATGGTGACTTGTGAAACTCGACCGAAATTGTGAGGTGTACGACAAGTTTGTGTCCTCGATGTGCCTCCTTATCTTATTAGAAATAATTTCTTGTGTGTTATGGAAGACACAACAGTTGGACTGATAAGAGTGTGATATCAATCAATATGTTGTACCTCAAATTCTTTAATTAGTTTCGATTATAGAGGTGGCACACAATGTTATCAACTAAGCTTACCAATCTACATGAGCATATAACACGAAAGATTATTATTTGAGAAATTAAAAGTTAACTTTCGATGTATTTTGTGAATAATAAAATTAAGAGTGGATTAATCATCATTTCTAAATAGTTAAATTGATAGAAAATTATAAAAACTCGTGCATGAGAAAACAGTACAAGAACTTTATTTTGGATTCAAAGAAAAAATCATATATTTTTTTAAGACTAAATATATTGCCTATAGTTTTATAGAGTTCAAAGATTAAAAAAAATACTCGAATAATTACACTAATTTTTTTTTCTTCGTAATGGTTTGTTATTTGATATTTTTCCTAGTTTTAGTCAAACATTAAATAAGGCAATAAAATAAAGGTTTTATATTTTCAACGCATATTTTACAAAGTAATGGGCAAAACACATTACAAAAAAAGAATAGTAATTTCTAAAATGTAATTCCGCAGCCGGGAGTAGAACCTGAATTTCATTTTTCGAAATTAACGTTGTATGCTACTACAGATGCTTTGATGTTAAAGTGCATAATCAATTGTTTAACATATTTTCTACATGAAAGCACTCTACTAGGCTAAAATTTACCATTTTTAATTTTTCACTCATATAACTTTGTTGCACATTACCACAAACGAGTTGTATATTTTTACAATTTTTGCCTTCCCTTTATCAATAATATCATTTCCACTAGAATATTTTTGTGATTTATTAAATAAATACAAAAAGTCTTATCACTTTACGTGTGGAATAGTTAAAGAAACAAGAAATAAAAATTGCAGTCAAAGAAATTGAAACTAGTGAGAATTTGTTTTTATATTAGCATTGGTTCCCTTAGAGTTGATCTACAACTCGTCTTTGTTACTGTTTTATAACTTGAGCTTGAAGGCCGAGGTTAAAAACAACGATCTGTGGAGCACTTGTCACGCCTAACCTGTCATACCATGATCTATAATTAGGCATTTGTCTCCTATTCTGTTTATAACGGGATAAAAAAAGTTTTGGCCTACATGTTTAACGTCGACATTCAACGACTTAGGAGAAAGAGGAGTATGAAATAATGACTTGTGAAACTATGCCAAAATTGTGAGGTGTAAGACGAGTTGTGTGTTCTCGATGTGTCTGCTTATCTTATTAGAAATAATTTCTTGTGTCTAATAAAAGACACAACACTTGTACGGACAAGAGTGTGATATCTATAAATATGTTGTACCTCAAATTCTTTAATTACTTTCTATTGCAGAGGTGGCACACAATGTTATCAACTAAGCTTACCAATCTACATGAGCACATAACATGAAAGATTATTATTTGAGAAATTAAAAGTTAACTCTCGATGTATTTTGTGAATAATAAAATTAAAAGTGGATTAATCATCATTTCTAAATAGATAATTTGATAGAAAAATATAAAAACTTGTGGCACGAGAAAACAATACAAGAACTTTTATTTTTGATTCAAAGAAAAAATCATATATTATTTTAAGACTAACATATTGCCTATAGCTTTCTAGAGTTCAAAGATTAAAAAAATAGTCAAAATAATACACCAATTTTGTTTCTTCATAATAGTTATTTATTTGATATTTTTCCTAGTTTTGGTCAAACATTGAATAAGGCAATAAAATAAAGGTTTTATATTTTCAATGCATATTTTAAAATCTAATGGACAAAACTTATGACAAATAAACAATAATAATTTCTAAAATGTAATTCCACAGCCTGGAGTTGAACTCGGATTTCAACATTGAAATTAACCTGGTGTGCTATAGTGGATGCTTTGATGTTAAAGTGCATTATCAATTATTTAAATCATTTCTACATGAAAGCAATTCACTAGGCTAAAATTTACCATTTTTAATTTTTCACAAATATAACTTTGTTGCACATTCCCAAAAACTAGTTGTATATTTGGACAATTTTTGCCTTCACTTTGTCAATAATATCTTTTCCACCAAAATATTTTTTATATTTATTAAATAAATACAAAAAGTATTATCACTTTACGTGTGTGATAGTTAAAGAAACTAGAACTATAAATTACAATCAAAGAAATTGAAACTAGTTAGAATGTTTTTCTAGATTCCCATTGGTTCCCTTAGAGTTGATCTACAACTCGTCTTTGTTATGGTTGTTTAACTTATCCTAAGCTTGAAGGCCGAGGTTGTGAACAACGATATGTGGAGCACTTGTCACGCCCAACCTGCAAACCATGATCTATAATTAGGTGTACGAAGAGCTGTGTCCTCGATTTGTTTGCTTATCTTATTAGAAACAATTTGTTGCGTGTTATGGAATACACAATGTCTATACGGACTGTTAACATCCAATTTCGTCCGGGTGACTAAATAATAAATAAAATAAAATAAAAATAAATTTTTGATGATAATAACCTTTTTTTTGTAATTTCCTAGACAACTAATTTAAATATATCATATAACATAACTGAACTTTTTTTAAATAGACAAGTAAACAAAATAGAAAAAAATAGAAAAAAAAAACGTTTATAATGAAAATAAGTTTTTAAAGATAAACAGACAAAAAACATAAAAATAATGATTAAGAATAAGAATTAAAATAAAAAGATTTTTATAATAAAACATAATAATAAATGGAAAATAGAAAAATACTTTTTAAATAATCAAAATAGTTTTATAAAATATATTTGAATTTATAAAAAAAAATGCAAAAAAGATAACGATAAAAAAAACTATGAAAATATTGTTTTAAAAAATTATATATATTAGGCTAATAAGTATATAAAACAAAGTAATAAAAAAATATATATAGTTTTAACTAAAGAACGAAGTAAAATTAAAATTAGTAAAAGTAAGGAAATTTCAAAATAAGTGGTTATATGT